>JAABUL010000074.1_pt1 | contig 181746 bp, 184 predicted proteins | sample 5559151 | NCBI WGS metagenome assembly JAABUL01 (sample SAMN10711876, study PRJNA513368) | rock metagenome | isolation source: Antarctica rocks | place: Antarctica: Victoria Land, Pudding Butte sud | reverse complement strand
CAGCATCTGCCACTCGGCATCGGTGAGGTCGGTAGGATAGAGACGGGGAGGCGAGGTCATGTGAGACTCCTGGTAGATGGTACTTCCAGTGTCTCACCTCGTCACCCCCTTTTCAGACAGTTTCTAGAGGAAAAGATCGGTTTCGAAGGCCTTATTGTCGGGCGGATCGGTGTCCGGCACGTTTTGCAGGGCCATGAGAGCGCGAGCCATCGCGCGCTCTTCGGCGAGCGATGCGCCGGCCTGAAAGGCCCACTTCACCAGAAGCGGCTGGCCCAATTCAGCGAACTCGCGGGCAGCCGCCATATAGGCGCCCACGAAGATGGTGATCACCACTTCCGCCCGCTTGAGGCTCACGGTAGTGAACGGTGCGAGGGGGCCCACGGTAAAGGTATCGGTGAGGGAGTGAGCGCCCAGGGATTCGAGAAAATCGGCACGCGCCACGTTTTTGACGAGTGCGCCCTTTTGGCTCGACAGCTGAATGGGATTGATAGTCGGATCGATGGCCCCGGTGAGGTTGCTGAAGTTGACGGCCACTGCGAAGTGTTGCAGGGTGTCCAGAATGTTGAAGATGTCGCGAATATCCTCCGGCTCGTACCTGCCCTGAACTTGCGGGGTGAACGGAAACTCCAGCCGTCCAGGAATACCTGCAGCGCCGACCGCCTGCGGAAATGCAGCGAGCGTGATACCGGCGCCGGCCCAGGTCAGCAACTGCGCTCGGTTCATTCGGTGCGGGGCGCCACCGACCGTGGGAATCGAATTCTTGGGTATGTCTCTCTCTCGTTCGCGCATTCTCATCTCCTTGTAGGCAATTGGCGGCGAGGACGGAGCCGATACGGCGGACTTGCCTCGTGCATGACTATCACGGTACTCCCTGCGCGTTGCGTAAACGTCCCAGCAGCGTTGCGTGCGGGTTCTCCGGCGAGTAGAATTGGCAATAATGAAGGCCTCTGAGAGCAGAAGCTTTTTCATCCCCCGACGGGGCTATGGCCGCTGCTTGAAGCTAGCAAGGGACCCAGAGTGTCGTCTCCAGGGAAGTCCACATTTCGCGTGCTCGTGCTCGGTCCGTTTGCACTGAGCAAGAATGGCCGGCCGGTTGATGTGAGCACCTGGCAACGGCCCGTCGCCACTCTGCTCAAGCTCCTCGTCATCCACCCGCATCATCGGCAGTCACGCGACATCGTCCTCGACACGCTGTGGCCGGATGCTCCCGTGGAGGCGTCGACCAGCACCTTGCGCTCTAAAGTGCATCTGCTGCGGCAGGGACTGGGTGCTGGGCAGCCGTCACCCGTGCTTTTCGAGAAGGGCTGGCTTTCTCTCAACCCGATTCATGCGTGGGAGATAGACCTAGAGGAGTTCGAGCAACGGATTCGAGAAGGGGCAGATCGTGAAGTGCTGGAAGAGGCCATCGCTCTCTATCGCTCCGAACCGCTCCCTGAACATCGCTACGACGATTGGGCCATCCCCATTCGTGCGCGGCTTCTGCGGGAATGGCGGGAGACGATGGTGAAACTGGCCTGCCGGCACATACAAGAGGAGCGACCCCAATCGGCCATTCCCTATCTGGAGGCGGTACTTCAGGATGACCCTCTGGACGAGACCGCGCTTCGCCAACTCCTCAAGGCTCTCTTGGTCACCGGGAAGCGCGTCGAAGCGTTGCGCCGCTACCAAGGGTTTCAGGTCCGTTTGAGGGAGGAGCTAGGGGTCGAGCCGGAGCCTGCCACCCATCGGATTGTTTCAGAGGGTGTGCACGGGACCGCGGAGGTGGCATCACCTGTCCACGGGCTTTTTCACGGGGAGCGCCGGGCAGACGTTCCGTCCAACCTACCGGCCCCACTTTCCTCGTTTGTTGGCCGAGCAGACTTGACGACACATGTCCGCGATCTTTTGCACCGTCCAGGGCCAAGACTGATGACGCTGATTGGTCCAGGCGGAATTGGCAAGACACGAACCGCAATCGAGGTGGGTCACTCGACCGCCAACTCATTCCCCGACGGAACGTTTTTCATCTCTCTGGCCGAGTTGAGGTCTCCGAGCGATGTCGTTGCCTGGATTGCTACCACCTTGGGATTCAAAGCGAGCGCAGACGCTACGTTAGAGGAAGTGCTGATTGCGCGCTTGCTACACAAGCGTGCGCTGTTAATCCTGGACAACTTCGAACACGTCCTAGAAGCGGCGCCCGCGGTCGCCCACCTGGCGGAGGCATGCCCGGGTGTTCACATTCTTGCCACCAGCCGCGAGCCCTTGCATATTCGTGGCGAGCAACGGCTACCTGTTCCATCTCTTGATGTTCCCCGTCGATCAGAAGTCGACGCTGGAGTTCTGTTGCAGGTTGAGGCCATTCAGCTCTTCACACAGAGGGCCAAGGCAATCCAGCCCGAGTTTTCCCTCACCGACGAGAACGCCCGTGCCATCGCCTCCATTTGCCGAGGGCTGGAAGGGCTGCCCCTGGCGATTGAGCTGGCAGCGGCTCGCGTTAAGGAGTTTTCACCGTGGGCCTTGCTTTCGCGCCTGGACGAACAACTCGACCTCCTCACGGGCGGCCCCCGCGACGCCTCGCCGCGGCATTCGAGTGTTAGATCCGCCATTGAGTGGAGCTATCGCTTGCTCGAAGAGCGTGAGCGGATGATCTTCAATTCTCTCGGTGTATTTCGTGGAGGATTCAGCCTCGACGCCGCTCGAGCAGTGAGCCCGAAGGAGTCTGGAGGTGAGCGTGACGTGCAGGCCCATCTACTCTCTTTAACCGAGAAGAACCTGGTCAATCGGGATTGCTCCATGCGCGGCGAAGCTCGCTTCACGCTTCTCGAGCCGATTCGACAGCATGCTCTCGAAAAGGTACGGGCTGCGGGAATAGAGCCGGAGGTCAAGCGACTGCATGCGGAGTACTATCGACAGCTTGCCATGAGGGCCGAGACAGAGCTATGGGCGGAACGCCAGGGAGAGTGGTTCGGCCGGCTCGCGCTGGAAGGGGCGAACCTTTCCGGTGCCCTGGAGTACGCCTTCTCCGCGGAGGACTTTGGCCTGGGCCTCGATATCCTCGGTCGTCTCTGGCGCTTCTGGATCTGGCAAGGGAACTATGCACAATGGCGCGCCTGGCTGGAGGAAGGGTTGGCCAGGGGAGAGACCGTGGCGCCGGCAGTTCGGGCCAAGGCCCTCTTCGCGGCCGCCTTCCTGGCACAACATCAAGGAGACTATCATCGAGCTCAGGCCTTGAGCGAGGAGAACCTCGCAGTCTCGCGGGCTCTCGGCAATCCCTTGGCAGTGCGCCACGCGCTGTCCGTTCTGGGACTATCCAGCCTCAGGCTCGGACATCCAGACCAGGCGGCGCTCCTCTTTAGCGAGACGGTCGACATTTGTCGCCGTCTCGATATCCGCCAATTCCTCCCCCCGTCCGTGTTCAACCTGGGCATGGCTCTGGCCGAGAAGGGCGACGTTGCACAGGGCGCTTCCAAAATTGAAGAGGCCCTGGAGCTCTTCGGCGACGCTGGAGAGAAGTACATCTCGGTGACCGCCCGTTGTTATCTGGGCCACCTCGAGGTCGAGCGGAAACGCTTGCGACGGGCACGAGACCTATTTCGGGAGAGTTTGCGGATCTCCAAGGAAACTGACTATCACGTGGGGCTAGCTCACTCCCTGGAGGGACTGGCCGTCGTCGACGCTGGGACTGGACGGCTGGGGCGTCCGGCTCGGCTGTTCGGAGCCGCAGCCGGTCTCCGACATGATATGGCCGCCCCTCTGTGGCTGGAGGATTCACAGCTTGAGGCGGCTATGGCAACCGTGCGAGTTGGGCTGGGACAGTGCCGGTCGGATGTCCTGATGACTGAGGGGCGAGCCATGGCCCTCAAAGAAGCTATTGCCTACGCCCTGGCTTCGGAGCCGGCCGAGGCATAGATGAAGGAGCAAAGAAGGCCCCGGCGATGCCGGGGCCTTCTTGCTGCTCTCTGGGTTGCCCCAGTGCTTAGTGGTGCTTGTGGTGGTGCGGTTTGCGCTTGTGGTGGCTCTTGCCGTAGTACGGCGTCGCCGAGGTCGGCGGCGTTACGGCAGTAGCGGCAAACGGCTTCTGCTGCATGATGTTGGCAAAGACCGGGGCCAGCGAGGCGCTGGTGAAGTCCTGCGGTGTGTAGGTGTAGGTGTTGCCGGCAACCGGGCTCAGAAAGCCAGCAGCGGCCAGCACCGCGGGCGCGGCGCCCACGTTGGGGACGAGCTGCGGAGCAAAGGCGTTGTCCTCCGCCGGATCGAGGCCACCGATGAAGCGGCCCACCGTGCGGTGGCCCTCTTCGATCATGGCGATTTGCACCGCAATCCGTGCCACTGCCGGGTTATTCATCACCGCGAACTCGTAGGCGGCGGCGATAAAGGCCGAGTCGAAGGCGCCCTCCAACTGCTGCTGGGTGGCAATAAAGGTGGCCAGACTGGTGAAGGTGGCAGCGCCCTGGGGGAAGCTGAAGGTCGAGGTCAGCGCCACTCCGCCATTGGCCTCAAAGAAGAGCTCATGGATCTGCTCTTCGATCAGGAAGCCTTTGATGGCATCCAGGCTGGCGCCGGTCAGGCCCAGGGCCGTGGCATTGGCCACGCCGTTGCTGTAAAAGGTGACGGCCAGCCGCTCGGCGGTGGCGGCGATGCTGAAGATCGTCGCCGGGGTTTCCGTGGTCGTGGCCGCAGTGGTGGTGGTGGTGGTAGTCGTGGTGGTTGATTGTGCGTGGGCCGAGGAGAGGAGCAGACCCGCTCCGCTCGTGCCCACACTCGCGGCCAGCATGGCCTTGAGAAAGTTCCGTCGTGACGCGAACTGCTCGCTCAGACGGGTTGCGACAGTTTCCAGTGATTCGGTTTCAGTCATGATTCGGGGCTCCTCCTGACGGTCGTTGGCGCCATCGTCGTCTGTGCCGCAGCACGAGGTGGAAACGATGGATGGGTTCATCGCCTCATCCCTAGACGTGAGTCGGGATCTTGTTGTTGATGTTGGCGTACACCGGGGCCAGCGCCGCACTGGTGAAGTCCGCGGCGGCGTAGGTGTAGGTGTTCCCGGCAACCGGACTCAGATAGCCGGCAGCGGTCAGAACCGCGGGCGCATCGCCCACGGTTGCCACCAACTGCGGCGCGAAGGCGAGTTCCTCGGCCGGGTCAAGGCCGCCAACATAGCGGCCCACGGTTCGATGCCCCTCTTCGATCATGGCGACCATACAGGCAATACGCGTCAGATCCGGCATACCCATTTGGGCGAACTCATAGGCGGCGGCAATAAAGGCCGAGTCGAAGGCGCCTTCGAGTTGCTGCTGGGTGGCAATGAAGTTGGCCAGACTGGTGAAGGTAGCAGCGCCCTTGGGGAAGCTAAAGGTCCCGGTCAACGGCTTTCCGCCGTTGGCCACGAAGAAGTTGAGGTGAATCTGCTCCTCGATCAGGAACGCTTTGAAGGCGTCCAGCGTGGCGCCGGTCAGTCCGAGGGCCGTGGCGTTGTTGACGCCGTTGCTGTAAAAGGTGACCGCCAACTGCTCCGCGGTGGCCGCGATGCTGAGAATGGTGGTCACGCTTTCCGGGGTCTGGGCATGGCCGGTCCGGCTCAACAGCTCGAGGCTGGCGGCCGCGGCGCTCGCCGCTACCGCTCCTTGCAGGAGTGTTTTGCGCGGTATCCGCTGCTCGAACGCTTTGAGCGGCGTGGTTTCTGGGGTGTTCGTAGGGGCTTCAGCCATCGTCAATGGCTCCTTTCTCCGTCGGTCACTGAGCACAAATTGTAGTTTATCATGTTCAGCATGTGCGTCGAAATCATCGGGTGACATTCATCGTACGTGTGTGAAAACGCTCTCCTTTCTTGTTTGCTTCCTTGATTGTGCCGTCTAGCCCGGCCGGCTGTCCGGTGATAGAGAGGCAGTACGTAGTCTCCCTGCCTCTCTGTATACCATTCTTTCGCCATGACATGTGTCGCCAAGAGGTTATTTCACCTATGTGTAGGCTTCTTGCGGCACTTCCCGTGCACGAAGTGCCGGTTGCTGCGTTTACACCGCCGGTGCTTTTTCACTGTGGGAGTCGTCGGCAGCGCAGTCCTGGTAGCAGTTGGCGCCGGGGTCGGTGTGGCGGTTGGCACGAGGGTTGGCGTGGCGGTCAGCGCCAGGGTCGGGGTGGAAGTCGATGGCACGGGGGTCGAGGTCGCCTTGCGGCCCAAGACCGCCGAGAGTGTCGCGGCGCCATCCCCCGAGAATCCAAGATGCACCACCGTGTCGCCCACGACATCGAACCCGACGCCTGCCTGGAGGGCATCATCCACTGCCGTCGACACGCTGTCCCCGTTCACCAGCCTGGTGGTCACGTACGATCCAGCGACTTCGTTCGACGAGGAATACACGTCGCCGTTCCAACTAATCAGTGCGCTCACGTTCTGCTGCTGGAGCGCTTTCCAGAACACGGGTGCACTGAGAACGGCGCATCCATTGAGGAACATAATGCTGCCGCTGGGGAACGTGCCCATATGGCCCGTAACAAAGTGCGACGTAATTGCGTTATACAATTTTTTCGCCGGGTCTCCTGCCACGAACGCCTGGATTAGACTATGTTCCCGGTAGAGATCGCCGTATGGGGCTGAATCGGTCTGACCGGTAACCACGATCGCATCTCCGTCCGGAAGTACACCGGCGTGGGTCTGAAAGTAGACCGCGCCGTAGGAGCTGAGGGTGCTCATGGTGGCCACCGTCACCTGAGCATCGCGCAGCACATCCACGGTGAATCCGGCCCGCGTCAGCGCATCTGCTTCATCCTGCCCGGCAGTTGGGCCCAGGCCCAACTCAGTCGCAAATGGCTCCAGAACGATCGCTCGCCCGGTGGTACCGGGGGCGCGAACCATCGAACCCGCGACGGAAGCGGGGCGCACCAGTGGCAGAAGGGTGGGGCGAGCGCGCGACAGGGTTGCTGGCAGGATTGCCAACTCGGCGCCATCTCGAAATGAGATATCAATCGTCGCGTGGTCAGGTCCTACGCCAACCGCGGAAACATCAGTTTGGTGACGCAGCCAGCGCGCCACGGCGCCGGGCTGCCGGCCGGCCAGACGAGCGGCAGCCGCCCCCTGCGCTCGCTCCACCGGAGACAGTCCCTGATACTGGGCATGTCCGTATGGCGCGGAGAAGGCAGTGGGCACGGGAACGAGCCCGACGACGATAAGAAGGCAGAGAATCCGCCGGACTGTTTTCATCATAAAGGTGTACGCATAATTTTACCATTTAGATGCATCCTGCTGGTTTTCGTCGGCGGACACACACCCCCATTGGGCGCCGGCGTACGGCTGTACTGAGGCCTCTCCGGGCCCGCCCCAGGGCAAACAGCGTCCACTGAGGATGACTGCCTTACACTCTGACCAGAGCCCCCAGAGGGGCGAGCAGCGTCGGTGCATGGGCATCCTGACTATCCGCGATACTGATCAGGAAGGCATCGACAATCGCCGGATCCCACTGGCTGCCGCGACCGGCGCGCAAGATGCTGATCGCCTGGTCGATGGAGAGCGCCCGGCGGTACGGCCGATCGGAGGTCATGGCGTCGAAGCTGTCGGCGACAGCGATCATGCGGGCGCCCAGGGGGATAGCGGTCTTGCTCAAGCGGTGGGGATACCCGCTGCCATCCCAGGCCTCATGATGATGCTGAACCATATCGACACCTCGCCGAAAGTCCGCGTAGCGGGCTAACAGCTGGGCGCCCTGCTCAGGATGAAGGCGCATCTCGGCCTCTTCCTCTGGTGTGAGTCTCCCGGCTTTGTTCAGAATTGAATCCGGTATACCGATCTTGCCGATATCGTGCACGCGAGCCGCCATGATCGTCAGGTCGGCCTCCATACCCGCAATCTGCATCGTCTCGAGAATGTTTCGCACCAGAGAGGCCACCCGGGCCGAATGACCGCCGGTGTAAGCGTCGCGCAGATCCACCGCGTCGGCCATGCTTTCCAGGACATCGAGCGTACCCCGACGCACCTCCTTGACCCGCTTGGTGGCCAGATAGACCAGTGTCGTGGGCAGAGTCAGCAGGGCGATGGCCCAGAGTTGGTGAAGCGCGGCGATGGCGCCCACTAACCCGACAAGATATTGTGATCCCTCGGATAGGCCGGTATCGCGCACGAGCTGGCGAATGATACGACCGGGGGGTTCCTGACGGACTGGAGAGAGCAGCAGCGGACTGGTTACGATATTCCCGGCCCAGAGGATGATCGCGGCAGCCGCCAGCGGCAGAACCTGGAGTGCGTGGCCCACCGGGACATGGGCCATGAGCGATCCACTCAGAGCCACGATCATCCAGCGACCGGAGTCGGTCGCCAGGTCGCAGAGATAGGTAGGGCGCATGCGGCGAACCGAGAGTTCGCTTAGAAGTACCGCTATACCCGCCACCAACGCAGCCAGAGCCGGAGGCAGAAAAACCACCATGAGATAGAGCGGCACACTGGAGACGTTCAAGGTGGTGTTGTGCCGAATGTGCACCGGAAAGCGATTCGCCATCACGACGGCCGCCACCAAGCTGATGGCCAGCAATGCCAACCACGGGTTCATAGCGGGGGCAAACGATGAGGAAGTGAGCCAGCAAACCGTGACCGCGGCCGCACCCACCAGGGCCGTGACGATGCCGATCAAAGGTTGGGGCAGCAAGCGTTCTCGCATGGTGTTCATGGTTTTGTGCACTTTGCAAGATCCGAGCCAATACACGTCATCCTTCTCCTTCACCGCTCTGCACAACGGCAAGTGCAACGCCGGCGGATGTATCCCTGCATCCACGCCTCTTCGTGTTGCGTCAGCCCACGCGCATGCAATCTACGACGGCCTGTGCGGGGTGCTTTCACCGTTTTCCGCGCAGGCGCGTCTGTATATCCCCCCAAAGGTCACATTAACCGTAGGAAGAAGTACTCCCTTGTCTCTGAGGGGGCTCCGCCACTCACGCTATGGTGGGTGGTGCTACCAGACCTGGAACAACTTGAGAGCTTCGGCTGGATCTTTACCCCAACCCGGCTAGCCGCGGGTGCGATTTCCGCGGATGAGGCAGTCGAGTGGGTGCAATCGTCGGCGTGGGGTGCGGCGAGCGCGGTTGATATACACCCTACCGCGGCCTGGTACACCGAAAAGGGCCGCTTTCGGATGGCGCCATCCGGCATCCGAACCACGCTCTATCTCGACCACCCGGTCTGGGTGGTAACCATCCAGGGTGGGGCTGACAGCGGGCCAGAGAACGCTCTGGATCACACCGGGTGCGGCCGGCATATGGTGGTCGATGCCTTCACCGGGAAACACCTCACGGCCTTTGTGGCCATATCATCGCCCGGCTCGCTGGAAACCTGGGACCTCCACCAGCCGCTGGAGATGCCCGAGTTGACCGAACGCCAGGCGATTGCCGAGGTTCTGGAGGCGGAAGGAAACGAAGAGCTACGAGCGTTGCCGATCAGCGCCGAGTACGGCTCCTGGCAGCGCTTGATTCCGGGATGCATCCAGATGATCGATGTCTGGAAGATCGTGGTGGACACATCCAGCCTGCGCCGCCCAATCCCGGTGGCCGGCAACGCGGCGCCGCTCGAAGCTGCCTGGCTGGTTCTGGTAGACGACAAGGCCGGCCACGCCTGGCTGAACACGTCGCAACCGGCCCTCCCCTCCCCCTCCCCCCCGGCCCCTCGCGGGGGGGAGGGGGAATACTTGATTGGCACGCCGAGCGGGACGCTTGAGCGCGTCCACGGGAGCATGGAGCAGGAATAGTGGCGAGGGGAATAACGCTGCCCTGCCCGTGGGTGTTCGCATCCCAGACAAGGCAGCTCCCCTCTCCCCGGAGGGAGGGGCAGTTTTGTCTCTACCCAGATCAGTGGGTACGATAGTGTAACGAGATTGGGGCTTTTTTCGGCGTCCGCTGGCCAAGAGGGAGCCGTCTGCCCTGTATTGTCCGCGAACATCGTATCGGGAGTCTGTCTCTCTTATGCCGGGCCTGCGCATCGTTCGTCAGAGCGATCTCTCCAGCCGCGACCGCACCGCCCTCTTCGAGCGTGGCCACTCGTTCGATCATCTTATGGCGGATGTACGCGCCATCATGGAGGCGGTGCGTACCGAGGGTGATGTGGCCCTGCGGGGCTATACTGAGCGCTTCGACGGCGCCCGGCTCGACAGCCTGAGGGTATCGCCCGGGGAGTTCGCGGAGGCGCAGCGGTCGATTGGCCCGGCGGTGCGAGAGGCACTCGTTTCGCAGGTGCGCGCCGTGCGGACCTTCCATCAGGTGCAGCTCCCTCACGAGGAAGCGGTCGAGACCGCTCCCGGCGTGTGCGTATGGCGCGAGTGGCGGGCTATCGAACGGGTCGGTCTGTATGTCCCGGGCGGGCGCGGGGCCTATCCCTCCTCGGTGGTGATGCTGGGCGTGCCGGCTGCTATTGCGGGTTGTCCTCAGGTCGTGATGTGCACGCCGCCCGATGCGGACGGCACGATCCCGGCGGCGACGCTGGTGGCGGCCCAACTGGTCGGTATTCAGCAGGTCTTCAAGCTGGGGGGTGCGCAGGCGATTGCCGCCATGGCCTACGGCACCGAGTCCGTGCCGTGGGTCGACAAACTGTTTGGCGCCGGCAATGCCTACGTGACCGCGGCCAAGCTGCTGGCCTTTCCCGAGCGCGACCTGGACGCTCCGGCCGGTCCCTCGGAGCTGTTGATCCTGGCCGACGCCGGCGCGGAACCGGCGTGGATCGCGGCGGATATTCTCTCCGATGTCGAGCACGGGCCAGATTCTCCCGCGGTGGTGGTGACCACCTCGCCGGAACTGGCCGAGCAGATTGCCAGGCAGGTCGAACAGCAGCTTCTCTCTTTGCCGCGCGAACATGTCGCCCGGATGGCACTCGATCAATGGGGCTTGATCGTGTTGACCGACTCCCTGGACCAGGCCATTGACCTCGCCAACGAGTATGCTCCGGAACACCTGGAGATCATGACGCATCGCCCGCGGGAGGTACTGCGCCGCATCCAGCACGCCGGCTCGATCTTCCTGGGGCCATATGCGCCCAACGCAGCCGGCGACTACGCCACTGGAACCAATCACGTGTTGCCCACGGCGCGCTATGCGCGCACCTTCAGCCCGGTATCGGTGAACAGCTTTGGTCGCATGCTGCAATGCCAGGAGGTAAGCGCCGAGGGGCTGGCCGCGATTGCTCCCACCGTTCAGCAGTTGGCGCGGGCGGAAACGCTGGAAGGCCACGCACGAGCGGTCGAGATTCGCCTGAGGCGAGACCCGGCATGAACCCCAGCGACCTGATGCGGCGAGATCTGCTGGCGCTGGCGCCCTATCCGCCGCCTCCACACCTGGTCGAGATCGAACAGCGCATCGGCCGGCGGGTGGTCAAGCTGGATGCTAACGAGAACTCGTACGGTCCATCGCCCCGGGTGGCTGAGGCACTCAGCCATTGCTGCGCGGCACGCTATCCCGACCCCGACAGTACGGTGCTACGCGAGGAGTTGGGCCGGCACGTGGGGGTCGATCCGGCGCGCATTGTCTGCAGCGCGGGCGGCGACGAGATGCTCGATCTCCTGCTGCGCCTCTTTCTGGAGCCGGGCGACGAGGTTATCGACCTCACGCCCTCCTTTGTAATGTACGAGTTATCAACCGTGTACAACCGTGGGGCAGTGGTCCGCGTGCCGCGCGGCGAGCACTGGACGGTCGATGTGGATGCGGTGCAGCGCGCCCGCACCGATCGAACCAAGGTTATCTTCCTGTGTAGCCCGAACAATCCGACCGGCAACGCCACGCCCCGCGAAGACATCGTGCGCCTGCTGGAGCTTGGCTGCATGGTCGTGCTGGACGAAGCCTACGCCGAGTTCGCGGGGAGAACGCAGGTCGATCTCACTGAAACCTATCCCAATCTCATCGTGCTGCGGACCATGAGCAAGTGGGCCGCGCTGGCGGGTCTCCGGCTCGGCTACGCGGTGGTCGACCCGATACTGGTCCATGAGATGAAGAAGATCAAGTCGCCGTACAACGTCAGTGCGGCGGCCCAGGCGGCAGGGGTGGCCTCGCTGCGGGATCGCCACTACCTGATGGCCAACGTCGGTCGTATCGTCGAAGAGCGTGAGCAGCTCTACCGGCAGCTGGCCGCCTTGCCGTATGGTACGGTCTTCCCCTCCGAGACCAACTACCTGTACTGGCAGACCGGCGACGTGTCTGCCGCTGCGCTCAAGGCGGCGCTGGCCGAGCAAGGCGTCCTGCTCCGCGCCTTGCACGATCCGGTGGATGCGCTCCGCATCTCGATCGGCACTCCGCGCGAGTCCGAGATTGTGCTCGCGACGCTCCAGGAGACGTATGCGAGGCTTGTTGCCTGATGACTCCTCCTCCCCGTTCCTCCGACCTTCATCGCCAGACCACCGAGACCGACGTGCGCGTGCGCCTCGATCTGGATGGCGCCGGCGCCGCCGAGATTGCTACCGGGGTGGGCTTTCTCGATCACATGCTCACCCTCTTTGCTCGCCACGGCCGCTTTGACCTGACGGTCGAGGCCCGCGGCGACACTGAGGTGGACGATCACCATACCACGGAGGATGTCGGCATCGTGCTCGGCCAGGCAGTTCGCTCGGCCCTGGGCGACAAGCGAGGGGTGGCCCGCTATGGGTGGGCCTATGTCCCGATGGATGAGGCACTGGTGCGCACCAGTCTCGACCTGTCTGGCCGACCCTTTTGCGTCTACCAGGTTCCGGTGGGGACCAGCAAGGTCGGGACGTTTGACACCGAGTTGGTCGAGCACTTCTGCCAATCACTGGCCTTCCACGCCCTGCTCACGCTACATATCGACCGCATTCGCGGCGAAAACACCCATCACCTCCTGGAGGCCGTGTTCAAGAGTCTGGCCGTGGCCCTGCACACGGCGAGTCGTGTGGTTCGCGACGATCTCCCCTCCACCAAAGGAACGCTATGATTGCGATTGTCGACTACGGTCTGGGCAACTTGGCCAGCGTGCGCAATGCCTTTCGTGCGGCGGGCGTCGAGACCACGATCACGGCCGATCCAGCCATGGTGGCACAGGCCGACGGTCTGGTTCTCCCCGGTGTCGGCGCCGCCTCCGCCGGCATGCGACAGTTGCGGGCGCGCAACCTGGAGCAGCCGGTGCTAGCCGCGGCCCAGGACGGGCGACCGGTGCTGGGCCTGTGCCTGGGCATGCAACTCCTCTTCGAAGGCAGCGAGGAGGGAGATACCATCTGCCTGGGGCTGCTGCCCGGAACAGTCGAGCTGCTCCAGGGCACCATGAAAGTTCCTCATATCGGCTGGAACCAGGTCGCACCCCAGGGCCAGAGCGCACTGTGGCACGATCTGCCCCCCGATCCGTATCTGTACTTCGTTCACTCCTACATCTGCCGGCCACGCGATCCAGCCATGATTGCCGGTGTGACCGACTACGGCGGGCCGTTTTGTAGTGTGGTCGCGGCAGGGACGGTCTGGGGCACCCAGTTCCACCCAGAGCGCAGCGGCCGCATTGGCCAGCAGCTCATACGGAATTTCGTGTCAGCCGTCGGCGCGCCGGCTCTGGTCCAGCCCGGTACATAAGCTGGGCGCCTGGCTCTTCGTTGAGGACGGTGCTGACCAGAGCGTGGGATGCCTGGCGCTCGGTGGAATACGCTTGGATAAGTCTCCACCCTGCGCACGTAGACTCAACTGGGGACGGCGCGCGGTCGATGACGGTAGATCGTCTACCAGCCACGTCGCTCCTGGAGGCTTTGCATGACTCGATCCCTCGTCCTCAGCGCCGCCGCGATCGCCGGCATGCTGACGGTCACGTTTGCGACGCAGATCAAGACCGTATCCTCCGCGTCCAAATCCCCGGTCCTGAGCTGGAACGCAAAGAAGCATACCGTCACGCTTAGACTGGTCGCAGGCTACACCGGCGCGAATCACACCTTGAACTTCAATGGCGCGATCGCGGGCGGGATGGTCGTGAGCATCCCCAAGGGCTACAAGACAACCGTCAACTTCTCGAACAAGAGCACCATTCCGCACAGCGCCGTCATCACCGCATACACTGACCGGAGCAGTGAGGGAGCGCATCCGCTCGCGTTCCGCGTCGCCAGTTCACTGAATCCCGTGGCGGGAACGGCGCCGGGAGCGACCGACCAGTTCTCGTTCACGGCCTCGCGCCTCGGCACCTACGCCATCATCTGTGAGGTGGCCCACCACGCGGACTCCTTCATGTGGGACGTACTGGACGTGACTCGCGCGAAAACGCCGTCCATCACGATCTACGCTCCGCTCAATCCGCAGCCGACGGCGACCTCTGCCCCGTAGAAGGTCCCTCGTCTTGTACTACACGGCATGACAAGTACCACGTTGTAGTACAAAGGTAACCGCTCAGACTGGAGTGAACCCCATGTAGCGGACAAATGGGGTTCACTCCCCCGTTTCCCGTCGTAGCTCCCCTCGCCCCCGCGAGGGCTCATGAGCGGACAGTTTGGTGGAACTCACGTGGTCGATGGAGGCAGGCGTCGCTCGCACCCGTGACCCGGCGTGGCGCCGTACGCAGGGCGACCAGGTGTCGCGCGCTGGTGACGGTTACGGTAGGGTGCCGTGGCTTGTCCAGCCCTGCGGCGCTGTGGCTTGTCCAGCCCGCTTTGGTTGGTTGCGGTGGGAGCCATTACCCTCCGGAGACACTGTGGGCGGGACGGGCAGGAGCCACGTCCCCTACGCCATGACTGTGCCCACAGTCGGGACAGTGTTGACACAGAACCGTGGCCCGTTTGACCTATCAGGTGCCCACAATGCCTCAAAACCTGTCCGCTCATGAACTCGCGATGGGGAGGGGGAGCCGGGATGGCATGTAACTTGCCCCATCTACCACCATGACCCAGGTCACTGAGTGCTGCAAGGAGTCCACTGGGAGGGGCCGGCGGTGACCATGGGCCCGTGGCAGCCGGGAAAGGGTGGATCGAGCGAGTAGGGGCTGTGGTACCGAGTTACAATGCTTGACCAGACGCCAGCATTGCCGTAATCTATGCGTAAGCCAGAATGCGGTCCAACGCCTATCTCTGTGGTACGACGCATCCCGCTCATTCACTCAGGACCGGCATTCGCCCTTGAAAGGAAACGGCCGTGATACTTGTGATCGACGACGAACCCGGGATAACTGAGCTACTGACCGATATTCTGGAGTTCCAGGGCCACCCAGTTATGGTTGCCAACGATGCTCGCGCCGCGTTGGACGTTATCGCCCTGCAGCGTCCCGAGGTTATCCTGGTCGATCTGATGATGCCGTCGGTCGACGGTCTCAGTTTGGCACTTGCCCTGCGCCACGATCCCCACGTCCGCAAAGTTCCGCTGATCGCTATGTCGGCGTCGGACAGCGCGTTGGAACTGGCCGACCGAGTCGGAGATTTTGACGCATTTGTCAGCAAGCCCTTTGAAAACGACGAGTTGATATCGACCGTCGAGCAGTTTATGGGCCTGACCCCTTAGCAATGCTTGCCACCCACGGTCACCGCGGCTCCGGCCGCGCGCATCGTGCCGTGGATGTCCACACCGCCCGCGATACGGTAGGTGCCGGCCTTTTTGAGGGTAATCGGTAGCGCAGCATAGTACTGCTTTGGCGGATAGGATGACCTGCGTCCAGTCACACGGCCGGTCTTCCACGTCTTTTTGCACAAGGTGCTGAAGAAGAGGGTTGTGGGCTTCGAACCGGCGGGGGCGCGGCGCAAGGTCCAGTAAATTGCTACGTACGCTTTGGCGCCCGTCCTGGCCTTCTTGAGCGCCTTCCCTCGCTTTTTGCTCGTGCTCTGAATCGCTACCTGGTCGACACTGAAATCGACCGTCACCGGCGTCGGTGGAGCAATGGTACTGGATGGAACCGGCGTCGCGTTTGACGACGTCGGCGTGATGGTCGAGGGCGTCGGCGTGATGGTCGACGGCGTCAGGGTGATGGTCGACGGCGTCAGGGTGATGGGTGGCAGCGTCGTGGTGATGGTCGAGGGTGTCAGGGTGATTGGTGGCGTCGCGGTGCTAGGTGGTGGCATGGCTTGCTGGGGCAGCATGGTCCGGCCAGAGAGCCAGAATGGCCTCAAGGCCGATCTCGCCGGCAAGGATGGGGCGTGGTCGTTGCCGGCAGCGTGCGCCAGAGGCAGTAGAAGCCAGAGACTGCTCAGCGCTGCAGTCAGGAGGAGGGTCCGCTTCATCGGTATCTCAGCGGTGATGAACGGTGTGACCGTGTCGATGGTGGAACGACGGCCTGGTACGCCGCGCAGTGCATCATCAACAGCAGATCCATACGCGCCACATCAGTCGGTCGTTACCGGACAACGGTCGATGGGTGAGGGCCGATGGCTGAAGATGCTACCCGCGTCAGCGCTTCCACAAAACGATCGATCTCGTCCATCTCGTTGTAGTGCACCAACCCGATGCGCTGAGTGGACGTCAGTCCCAGGCGGCGCAGTGGCTCCATGGCATAGTGATTCCCGGCCCAGGTAAATATGCCCGCGTCCGCCAGCTCGCTCGCCGCCAAAGCGGGATCCTTGCCACGGATGACAAAGGACACCGTGGGGACCCGCTGGTCGAGATGGGCCGGATCGGTAATGCCGTAGACCTGCACGCCGGGTAGAGAGGTCAGACCGGCCAGCAATCGCTCGGAAAGTGTCCGCTCGTACTGCTGAATGGCGGTCATCGCGCTCCGCAGGTGGTCCCGGCCGGAGCCTTCCGTCTGTGTACTGAGCGAGCGTAGATAGGCGATGGCGCCCACCAGGCCGGACAACGACTCATAGCTCTGCGTGCCGGTCTCCCACTTGTGCGGCGCTGCGTCGCTGGCCGACTGCACGTTGTACACCGGCAACGCCTCGGAAACATGGCGACGAGCATACAGAATGCCCAGGTGGGGACCAAAGAACTTATAGGCGGAGCAGACCAACAGGTCGCAGCCCAGGTCTTGCACGTCGATGGGGCCGTGGGGCGCATAGTGGACGGCGTCGATGAAAACCCAGGCGCCATAGGCATGCGCCATCTCGGTCAAACGATGCACCGGGTTGATGGTACCGAAGGCGTTTGATGCATACCCAACCGCCAGCAGGCGGGTACGTGCGGAGAGTGCCGCCGCCGCGCTCTCCAGGTCGAGCGTGGCGGTGAGCGGATCAATATCGATCCAGCGGATCACGGCGCCCTGCTCCTCCAGAGCGAGCCAGGGCGCCACATTGGCGTCGTGGTCCAGTCGCGAGAGCACAATTTCATCGCCCGGCTGGAGTACTCGGCTCAGTGCCCGGCTCACCTGAAAGGTCAGCGAGGTCATGTTCTGGCCGAAGGAGATCTCGTCGGGCGACGTGGCGCCCAGCAGGTCGGCCATAGCGGCACGCGCCTGCTCAATCAGTTGGTCAGTTTCGCGGCTGGTGTCGAAGGCGCCACCCGTATTGGCGTTGTGCTGCTCGAAGTAGTTTCGGAAGCCATCGATCACCTCCCGGGGCACCTGGGTCGCAGCCGGGTTGTCGAAATAGACGACAGGGCGGCCGCCCTGGGTGCGCTGCAGCGAGGGGAAGTGCCGGCGCACATCGGTCGTGTTGAGCACGGTAGACTCCTGTAGTAGACTCCTATAAAGGTAGGTCTGCCATCACCATAGCAGTCGCTGCTTGACGGGATAGACCAGCAAGACCTATGATGCGCGCGTCAGGAGGCGGCATCTGGCCGCCCCAAGCAGAGAGTGGAGGCATGGTCCGTGGATGAGGAAGAGACCTTGCGACGAGTTCCCCTATTTGAGGGGTTGCAGCCAAAGCAGCTCAAGTCCCTGGCGCGCTGGACGACGACCCGAACGTACCAGCCCGGGCAGGTCGTGGTAAACGAGGGTCAGATTGGCATGGGATTGTACTGCATCCAATCGGGCTCGGTGAAGATCACCAAGCGTTCGGCCAACGAAGAGAGAGAGATTCGCAGCATGGGCGCCGGCGAGTCGTTTGGCGAGATCTCTCTGCTGGACGATAAACCTCGTTCCGCCACGGTTACCGCGGTCGAGCCGACCACCGCGGTGCTGCTGGACAAGAGCCAGTTTATCGCGGAACTGAAGACCTATCCGGAGATCGCCCTGAGCATCCTCCCGGTCCTGGTGGGCTGGCTGCGCGACGCCGACGCCAAGATCGCCGATCTGTCCTAGCCATCTCCTCGCAGCCGGCGCTACCCTTCGGCGCCAAAGGCAGCGCGTGACCAAGAGAGAGCGAGTGTTTCACGTGAAACGTCCTGGAACCCAGCAGACCCGTGGCCACTGACCGCATCCCCGCCGGATTGGAGTGGCTCCTGGGCCAGAACCTGACCCAATCGGAGGTTGCGGGGCTCAATCCCTGTGTCCCGGGTGAGTTCACGCTGCGCAATAACTACTATGTGAATACCGGCACGCCGGAGGTGTTCTACGGCGGCGCCGAGGAGTCAACCCTTCCGCTGGTGGCGGGGCGCTGGTATCTGCTGCCCGGCAGCTTCAATCAAAGCCATGCGGATGTAGTCCAGCAGGCCATACCGGTGGCGCGGGCGCGTGAACGTATGCGCTGAGCCGGCTCGTCCCAGCTACTCTTCGGCAACACCCGGTTTCCATCTGGCCGCCTGACACCGCCCGGCTGATCCCATCACCTTTTAGATGAAGGGACTTCGCCGCCTCGACGTAGACGGGATCAATAGCAACCACACCATCACTATCAGGGGACGCGCTATGGATATGACTGTCGACGGAGTACGGCTGTTCTATCACTCGGTCGGCGCCGAGGATGCCTATCCGGTAATCGTGTTGCATGGCGGACCGGGACTCGATCATACCGAGATGCACCCCTGGCTGGATCCGCTCAGCAACACGTTTCGGCTGATCTACCTCGACCTGCGCGGACACGGCCGAGGGGAGAAGGTCGATCCTGCCACACTCACCTTGAGTCGGTATGCCGAGGATGTCACCGCGCTTGCTAATGAACTCGGCGCACAGCAGTATGCTCTCCTGGGTCACTCCTACGGAGCCTTTATCGCCCTGACGCACGCCATCGAGCAGGGCGACGCTTCTCATTACATCATCAGCGCTGGTTCGGCCAGCATGAGCCAGTCCATGCCCGAGATCGAGGCCAACCTGGCGAGCTTTGAGCCGATCGAGCTACGCGAGCAGGTGACGGAGTCGTGGGCGCGCGAGCCACAGGTTCGGACGGTGGAGGACGCCGCGGAGTTGATGCGCATGCAGATGCCCTTCCACTTTGCCTCCGTCGAGAGCGACGGCTACCGGCGCTACCTGCAAGCAGAGGATCATGCCATCTACTCCCCGGAGATCCTGGCCTACACCGCAAGCCACGAGTACCACATCGAGTACGAAGCGATGCTGGGCAGCATCAAAAAGCCGACGTTGATCCTGGTGGGCGAGCACGATCGTACCACCACCCCTCGCGCCGCCCGCGAGATGCACGAGGGCATTGCCGGCAGCCGGCTGCAGATCATTCCCGAAGCCGGCCACCAGAGTTACATCGAACAGCCCGACATCTACTTCGCCGCTGTCCGTGACTTCCTGACGCAAAGGTAATGCGTGCCGCTGTTCCATGGCTCGTCTGCCGCTTGGTGACATTCGCGACCCAGGAAACCCGGGAATTATCGTGCCGATTTCCTCTTGTCTTTCCTCGCCGGACGTGAGACAGTAGAGGTTGCCATGCGCCCGGGCGCGTGCTCTGTCTGTTGCATCTCAGGTACGGGACCCAGCGTCCACGGAAGGGTATTCACAGCATGACGTTCCCCCTCCGCTCCCGCGACCGACGACCTCGTTCGCTTCACCTTCTGCTACTGGCCGCGCTGGTGCTGGCCGCGCTGTCCAGCGCCCGCACCGCGCCGCCCTATGCCCACGCGGGCGCCCCTGTCTCCACCGCTTCACGGCGTGTACCCGGAATAGGGTATGGCCTCATCAACGGCCTCCTGGCTCTGCAAGTTCGACATCTCCAGCACGCCCAGCGACTTGGGCGCCGCTCCTTCCGCGATCATCTGGCTTCGCCCCTGGTGCCGCTGGAGATCAAGACGGATCGCGACGTCTCCGCCGCGGTTCGCTCCCTGGGCGGCGTAGTCGAGGCTGATATTCGAGGCAGGATCATCGCCGCTCGGGTCCCGGCCAATACGATCGCGGCTCTGGCCCAGCAGCCCGGTGTCCGCACTCTGTATCCCTCCCTAGCCCTGCACGAATCGCTCGATCAGAGTGTGCCCGATATCCGCGCCAATCAAGTGTGGACGCAGCCCGCCCCCTCGGGAGGCACGATTCAGGGCAACCATGTGATGGTTGCCATCGTGGACAGCGGTATCGACTACCACAACCTCGACTTCAAGAACCCGGACGGCTCGACGCGCATCAAGTACATCTGGGACCAGACCACCAACGGACATGCGCCGGCCGGCTACAGCTTCGGGTATGAATGCGATGCGGCGTCGATCAACAGTGGCCAGTGCCCGGAGAAGGATATTGACGGCCACGGCACCCACGTCGGCGGCATTGCTGCCGGCAACGGCCGCTCCAGCACCCCAGCGCGCGAGATTGGTGTGGCGCCACAGGCCGATATCATCGTCGTCAAGCGCGGCCAGGGCACCGACCAGACCATCGCCGCCTGGAAGTACATCATCGCCAAAGCGCAGCAACTGCACGAGCCGGTGGTGATTAACAACAGCTTTGGCGGCATGATCAGCCCGCACAACGGCAGCTCGCCGCTATCGGAGGCAGCCGACCTGCTGTCGGGTCCCGGCAAGATTTTCGTGGCGGCGGCCGGCAATGAGGGGAATGCCGCCCTGCACACCGACGGGACCCTGGGCGCCAACCAGACCACCACGCTGCAGATGGACGTCTCGGGCCATGACAACGACATCACCTTTGGCCTCTTCTATCCGGCGCAGGACTCCTTCATTTTCCGGCTGCGCAACGACCTCACCAAGGAAATCTACGGCCCATTCAAGCCAGGCCAGGCGGTCGACAACCGCACGGTTGCGGGTGGCAAACTCAAGATCACGCTGGCCAACGACACCTGGGACGGCAACTTTCGGGTAATCTACGGCGACCTTGCATCCAGCGACGGCAGTCCGATCGACGCGGGCCGCCTTTCCCTCGACCTGGCCGGCGCCAAAGTCCGCGACACCGGGCGGTTCGATGCCTGGATCGACCAGGACGACGCGGCCCACTTCACCAAGGCCGACGAAGCCGACACCATCAACGAGCCGGCCGACTCGCGTCACGTGATCGCGGTCGGCAACTATGCCACCCGGGTGAGCTGGACCGATCGAAATAACCGCGTGCACCAGGTGTGCGACAGCTTCCCATGCACCAACAACTCGCTGCAGGTGGGTGAGATCGCCGCGTATAGCTCGATCGGCCCCACCGCGGATGGTCGCCAAAAGCCGGATATCTCGGCGCCCGGCACCATGATCCTCTCCTCACTGAGCCATGATGCACCGGTCTGCGGCAGCGACACACAGGATAACTGCCTGAGCCCACGCCATATCTCGCCGGATGACGCCAACCTATGGGAAACCGGAACCAGCATGTCCGCGCCCCACGTGGCCGGTGTGGTGGCGTTGATGTTGCAGGTCAGCCCAAACCTGGATCAGGATCAGGTTACGGCCCTCCTGAAGTTCACCGCGCGCCACGACTCGTTCACCGGCGCCGCCTGGACGCCGGTCTACGGCGCCGGTAAGGTGGACGCGCTCGCCGCGGTTCAGGCCGCGGCGCGTGTGCAGCCCAGGAATGCAGTCGCCCGCTTCTCGGTCACCGGGGTTCGCATCCAGGCCAGGAACAAGGACAATGCGCCGGTGCTCAAGACGTCCACCGTCGGTAGGAAGGCGTATGTCTTTATCTACTGGAAGGTCAGCACCGTGCCGAGCGGCATGAAGCCACTCTACGTCTACACCGCCACGCTGGGCGGCAAGGTAGTCGCGCACGACAGCTTCCAGGGCAGCAAGCCATCCTATAGTCCGGGCGGCTATTACGCCACGTTCCCGGTGAAGTTTTCGTACCTCGGCAACTGGGTCTTCACCGGCAACATCTCCATTGGAGGCGTCAACCACCAGAGCAGGACCTCGATTCTGGTAAAACGCTAGAGAGGTCGTCGTGAACGCCGCACGGAGGTTGACCAATCTCACGAAACAGGCGAGCCTAAACCTGCTATCGGAAACCGCTCCAATCCGGCATGAATCTTGCTTATCTCTTATCTCTCGAAAAGGCGGAGCTCGCGCAAATTCATCTCTCCGCCCATAGCATGAGACCCTGGAGGCCCGATTGAAGGAGACAGACGTGAGCGAGGACGAAAAAACACCCTACGAACGTGCCATGGTCAGCCATCTGAAGGCACGGGTCGGTCGGAGCCAGTTCCTGATGGCAGCCGGTGCCGGTATCGTGGCAGCGGCGTATCCACGGGCAGCTGGAGCGCAAACCGCGACACCGGAAAGCGTGCAGGATATCTTGAACATTGCAGTCACGGCCGAGCATCTGGCCGTCACGCTCCTCACCGCTGCCGTGCAGAATGCAACTCAGCTCAACCTGACCGGCCTGCTTCTAGCCGTCACTCAGGCCGCGCTGGTGGAAGAGCAATTGCACGCCGACTTCCTGGAGGCGAACGGCGCCAAGACGCTGACGGATACCTTCACGGTGCCGGATCCCAAGATCCTCACCGACCAGAAGACGTTTCTCCACACTCTGGCGGATACTGCGGAACCGCTCTTTATCGCTGCCTATATGGCGGCGGTGCGGGAGTTCACCGATATGAAGCAGCCGATGCTGGCAAAGTTCGCGTACCAGATCGGCGGCACGGAATGCGAGCACCGCGCCATCGTCCGAGCAGGGCTGGTGGTGACCGGTGACATGAGCGGAGATCCACCGAATAACAAAGCGTTCGAGACCAACGCATTGACGACGGTGGGAGATGCCGCCAAGGCGCTGATGGGCCTGGGCTTCATCGGCGGTACTGGCCAAGCAGCGACCTATCCAGGTCGCACCGCCGCGCTCGCCGCTGCCGGGTCCCTGGTCGGTGCCGTTACCCAAACCACACCAAACAGCACGGCTCCTGCTGGAGTGACCACGGCCGCCTATCCAGTCCTGAAGCAGCCTCGACACCACCACCACCGGCGCCCTCATCATCGACACCCATAACTCGAGCGCTATATCGCAAACAGGATGAACAGGACGTCACGCGAATCACGTCCTTCAGGCAGCATCAAAGGAGAAACCCTTGAGCTACGACGAAATACAGGATGAGGGTCTGCAACATCACCCCCATCCACGGAAGATTAGTCGGTCACAGCTCCTGGCTGCGGCCGCGGCCGGAGTAGCAGTGGTTGCCGTGCCGCATGGCGCGGAAGCACAGACGCCCCCGGCGACCGAGAATCCCCAGGACATCATCAATATCCGGGTCACCGCCGAATACTTCGGTGTGACCTTTCTCACCTTGGCGGTCCAGAACCAGGCGCAGTTGGGGCTTAGCGCGGTCATCAGCAATGTCAAGCCGCTCGATGCGGTGCAGGCGGCGTTGGTGGAAGAGCAGGCTCACCTCGATTACCTGGTGTCGGTTGGCGCCAAGCCACTGACCACGACCTTCACCATTCCCGATCCGAAGATGCTCACCGATGCAGTCACCTTCTTCAGAACCGTGGAACTGATCGAGACGCTGGAGATCGGGGCGGATATGTCCGCCACCAGGGAGTTTTCCCAGCTCGGGAACCGCATGATGGCGCAGGTGCACTACCAGATCGGAGGCACCGAAGCCGAGCACCGCGTGGTCGCCCGCGCCGCCCTCGCTCTGCTGGGACAGGCCGCTGTTCCGCCTAATAACAAAGCCTTCGAGACGGATACCGCGTTTTACCTGGCCGACTTCTACAAGATGTACAGGGATCAAGGCTTTATCGGTGGCTCCGGCCAGCAGGTGACCTATCCGGGACGCGATGCGGCACTGGCCGCTGCGGGCCCGATGGTCGCTCTGGTACTGAACAAGACTCCGTAGAGCACTGGTCAGTCGCTCACCCGCCGGTCGAAATAATCGTGATCCAGAACCCGGTCAGCGTAGTAGTTGACCGGGTTCTGCGCGTTCTCGCCGGACCACTCACCGGCGGGCTCACCACCCTGCAGTCCGGTAGGCGCCATCTCCCTGGCCCTCACCGTTCCAGCAGTCGCCCGCTGATTCCCGCGGCCTGGCTGCCGGCGCTGAAAGGGCGCTCGGCTTGAAGCGAGCATCGGGACCGGGAGACGCATAGAATGCAGAGCGGTGCTTGCTGGCTTCCCGGAGGGAGATACCCGACGGGAAGCGGACGGTCTACGGGACAGCGCGCTGAACCTGAATCAGGAACGTTACCACTGGGAGAGAGCGAACATGCAGACTCGACAACTGGGGACGCAAGGCCCCGCGCTCACGGTGATCGGCTTTGGTTGCTGGGCCATGGGCGGGGCCGGCTGGGCCGGTAGCTGGGGGCCGCAGGATGATGCTGAATCGATCCAATCGATTCACGTTGCGCTGGAGCACGGCATCAACTGGTTTGACACCGCCGCGGTGTATGGTCTGGGTCACTCCGAGGAGGTCCTGGGCAAGGCGCTGGGCAACCGGCGCCATGACGTCGTGGTGGCCACCAAGTTCGGGACGGTGTGGGACGAGCAGGGAAACCTGACGGACCGTGCGTCGTATGACTCCGTGATACGCGAGTGCGATGCCAGCCTGCGGCGTCTCGGTTCCGACTATATCGATCTCTACCAGCAGCATTGGCCCGATCGGCAAGGAACCTCGGTAGAGGAGACCATGCGGGCTCTGGGCGACCTGATACAGGCCGGGAAGGTACGATACGTGGGTGTTTCGAACTACACCGTTCCCCTGCTGGAACAGGCGTTAGCGGTTCGCCATGTTGACTCGCTGCAGCCTCCATATAACCTGTTCAGTCGGGACGTCGAGAACGATCTCCTGCCGTTCTGCGAGGATCATGGGATGGGAGTCGTCGCCTACAGTCCCCTCCATTCCGGTCTGCTGGGCGGCAAGTACAACCAGGACACGACGTTTGATGAGGGCGATTGGCGGGCGCATAACCCGAACTTTACCGGTGACGGTTTGCGGGCCAATCTGGAGAAGGTCGACAAACTGAGGGCGATTGCCGACCGGTTCGGCAAGACGGTGGCGCAACTGGCCATTGCCTGGGTCCTCTCCAATTCGGCGGTGACGGCGGCGATCGTCGGTGTGCGCCGGCCGGATCACATCACGGGCATCCTGCCAGCCGCCGATTGGACGCTCGACCAGCAAACGCGACAGGAGATCGAGCAAGTCCTATGACCACCATGACCGGCATCACCTTGCCGGGCAACCGCCAGCTCGAGATGCGGGAGGTCCCAGTACCTGAACCGGGGCACGGGCAGGTCTTGATTCGCATGAAGGCCTCGTCGCTCTGCGGCAGTGATCTTCGCGCGATTTATCGCCCCGTAGATCAGGGTACCGGGCCGGAGGCGTACCGTGGGGTGATTGCCGGGCACGAGCCATGCGGCGTGATTGAGCAGGTCGGGCCGGGAGTGGAGCAGTTCTCGCCGGGTGATCGCGTCATCGTGTATCATATTGCCGGGTGCGGTCTCTGTCATGATTGCCGGGCGGGCTGGATGATCTCCTGCTCCTCGCCGCGTCGCGCGGCCTATGGCTGGCAGCGCGACGGCGGGCACGCTCCGTTCCTCCTGGCCGATCAGCATACGCTCGTGCGCCTGCCGGATCAGTTGTCGTATCTGGATGGCGCGATGGTGGCCTGTGGCATGGGCACGGCGTACGCCGCCTGTCTTCGGGCCGAGGTGTCGGGCCGGACCACCGTGCTGATCACCGGCCTGGGGCCGGTGGGAATCGGTACCGCCATGCTCTGTCGCGCCATGGGGGCGCGCGTGGTTGGCGTGGAGTCAGTGGCGGAGCGCGTCGCTCTGGCGGGTGAGCTCGGCTTCGACGACGTGTTGTCGCCCGAGGCCGGCGTCGTGGAGACCCTCCTGCAGCGCACCGATGGACATGGTTTCGAGGTGGCCATCGATTGCTCGGGCAATGCGGAGGCGCGCCATCTCTGTCTCTCCGCGGCTCGTGAGTGGGGGCGCGTGGTCTTTGTGGGAGAAGGGGGCACAGTCGAGTTTGCGCCGAGTCCGCTCCTCATTCACCAGCAACTCTCGCTTTACGGCTCATGGGTGTGCAGTGTGCCGCAGATGGAGGACCTGGTCGAGTTGCTGGTCCGCTGGAAGCTCAGGCCGGAGGCCATGGTGACGCATCGCTTCTCCCTTGAGGAAGGCCGGCAGGCGTATGAAACATTTGATTCAGGGCGGACAGGAAAGGTGGCCATCGTATGGGAGTGAAGAGCAGAGGGAAGGTGCGGGATGAAGACCGCGTATGACTTTATTACCATCGGCTGTGGGGGATTAGGGAGTGCCGCGGCGTACTGGCTCTCCTGCCAGGCGCACGGTGAGGTTCTGGCCCTGGAGCAGTTTCAGCTGGGCCACCCGCGAGGCGGCTCGGACGACCATTCGCGCATCATTCGCCTGGCGTACGATGCGCCTCAATTCACCGCGCTGGCCCCCTATGCTTACACCGCCTGGCGGCAGGTCGAGGCTGAGTCCGGCATCCCGCTGATCCTCAAGACCGGCGGACTGATCCTGGGCCAGATGGATACCGAACTCGGCCCCACCATTGAGAACTACGCTCGTGCCATGCGCGATCAGGGTATCCCCTTCCGAGAATTCAGCCCTCCGGAGGTTATGGAACGCTGGCCGCAGTTCAGGTTGCCGGACACCGTGCGAACGCTCTATCAGGCCGACACCGGTCTGGTCGACGCACGCCGCGCCAATGCCACGCACCTGGCCCTGGCGCGAGCTAACGGCGCCACCATCCTGGACGATACACGGGTTCTCGGCGTGCGCACCGTGGGGGACAGCGTGGAGGTACAGACCAGCCGGGGCGCCTTCACCGCAGGTCGGGTAGTGATCGCGGCCGGCGCCTGGACCAATACGATCCTGGAGAGTCTGGGGGTCCAGTTACCGATCACCGTGACGCAGCAACAGGTGACGTACTTCGCGACACCCCATCTTCGCGACTTCGCCCCGGACCGGTTCCCCGTCTGGATGTGGCGTGGCCACGAAAACTTTTATGGCTTTCCGGTGTATGGAGAGGTTGCGACCAAGGCTGCCCACACCAAACTCAACGATGTGGTCACGGCGGATACGCGCACCTTCGAGCCGAATCAGGCCGCGCTGGAGCGCTTGCAGCACTTTCTGGCACAGCATATCCCCGGCGCCCTGGGGCCGGTGCTCTATACCAAGACCTGCCTCTATGATTCGACCCCAGACGAGAACTTTGTCCTCGATACCGTGCCGGACGCCCCCCAGGTGGTGGTCGGCCTGGGAGCAGCGCATGCCTATAAGTTTGCCGGCCTGATCGGTCGCATCCTCAGCCAACTCGCGGTTGATGGGCAGACGCCGTATCCCATCGAGAGCTTCACCATCGACCGACCGGCGCTGAAGAGTTTGGCGCCGGCGTCAGCATGAACACAATTGCTTCAACAACCTCGATGATCGTACGATAGCGGTTATGGCAACGATATACGCAGGTCAAGACAATGAGGTCGCGGCGCCCTTCTCGCGCGCCGTGGCAACCACCACTCCACTCACCTTCACGGCCGGTGAGGGGGCGGAACTGATCGCCGATGACGGCACACGTTACCTCGACTTCATCTCTGGCTATGGTGTGACCAACACTGGGCATTGCCATCCGAGGGTGGTCGCGGCCATCCAGGCGCAGGCGCAAACGCTGATCCACGTCTCCACCGTCGGGTATACCGAGCCGTCCAGAGCGTACGCGCGACGCCTCTGCCGGTTGGCGCCGATTGACGATGCCAGACTCTTCTATACCAACAGTGGGACCGAGGCGGTCGAGGCGGCACTGAAGCTGGCGCGCTATGCCACCGGCCGGCCGAACATCCTCAGCTTTGGTGGCGGGTTCCACGGCCGCACCATGGGCTCACTCTCGGTCACCACCTCCAAGGCTGCCTTTCGGGCCGGGCACGAGCCATTTCTGCCGGGTGTCTCGGTGGTTCCGTACCCTCGCCGCGATCTCGCCCCCACGCTGGCCGCTATCGACCAGGTTTTCCGCGAGCAATCTCGACCCGACCGCTTTGCCGCCTGCATCGTCGAGTCCATTCTGGGCGAGGGCGGCTATGTCACCCCGCCCGATGAGTTCCTTCCCGCCTTGCGCCAACTCTGCGACGAGCACGGTATTCTCCTGATTCTCGACGAGGTGCAATCCGGCTTTGGCCGCTCCGGTCTGCTCTTTGCCTGCCAGCATACTGGCGTCTCTCCCGATCTGATGACGCTGGGCAAGGGTATCGCCTCCGGCCTGCCGATGGGGGCACTGGTTGGTCCCGCCTCCCTGATGGACGCCTGGGCGCCGGGAGCACATGGAAACACGTTCGGTGGTAATCCCGTGGCCTGCGCCGCCGCCGCCGCCACCCTTGATGTCATCGAAGAGGAGGATCTGGCCGGAAACGCGGCCAGGCGAGGCACTGAACTGGTCACGGCGCTGAGGCGACAGGCAGAGGAATACCCGGTCGCCTTGAGCCAGGTGCGTGGGCGTGGCCTGATGATCGGTCTGGAGGCGCCGACCGGCGAGGTCGCCGGCCAGCTGCGCCAGGGCTTGCTTGAGCGCAAGGTGATCGTTTCGACCTGCGGGCCGGAGGGCAGCGTTATTCGACTCGCTCCTCCCTTGATCATCACCCGCGAGCACGTTGACCGCTTCGTGGCAGCCTCCGCCACGGCCATCCACGCTCTGGTCTCTACCCTGGGATGAGCCTTACGGACCGCGAGCGCGCGATCGTAGAGACAATTGATCGCAATCGCGACGAACTCATCGCTCTGCTGTCCGACCTCATTGGCTTCGACACAGTAGCCCGGGACGCCGGACAGCCACCTCGAGACGAAGCTGCCCTGCAGCACTATCTGGCCGGCAGGCTGAGAGTGCTGGGAGCGCACACCGAGATCTGGGAGCCTCCTCCAGACGAAGTGGCGGGGTACCGACTGATCCCGGCGGGGCTGGGCTTCGAGGGCCGTCCCCAGATGCTGGCGCGCTTTGCGGGCAGCGGCGGCGGGCGCAGCCTGCTGCTCAACGGCCACATCGACGTGGTTTCGGCGGAGCCGTGTGAGCGCTGGACCAGTGACCCCCACCAGGCCGCGGTACGGCAGGGAAAGCTGTACGGACGTGGCGCCTGCGACATGAAGGGCGGCATCGCCTGCATGGTCTTCGCCGCCGAAACACTGGCGCGGCTCGGCATACAGCTGGCCGGCGACCTCTTGATCTGCACCGTGACCGATGAAGAATCCACCGGCGCCGGCGGCGCCGCTGCCGTCGCCCACGGGGTACGTGCCGACGCCGCCATCGTCACCGAGCCGTCCAACTTCGAGGTGTGGATCGCCTGCCGCGGCAGCCTGATCCCGTCGATTACCGTCACCGGCCGGCCGGGCCACGCCGGCTTCCCCCAGCCACATTGGAGTGAGGGCGGGGCTGTCAACGCCATCGAAAAGGTGCAGGTCGTGATGGATGCCATGCAGCGGCTGCAGCACGAGTGGCACACGCATCCGTCGCATCGCCACCCTCTCCTCTCGCAGGGCGATATCGTTCCGGTCCAGATCGAGGGCGGCGAATGGGCCGTCAGCTATCCCTCCTCGTGCCGCCTCACCTACCATGTCGCTTACCTGCCGGGACAGGCCGATGAAGGTGGTTGGGGTAGCGCCGTGGAACGAGAGATCTGCGACTGGATCGAGCGAGCCGCGCAAACCGATCCCTGGCTGGCGCTGCATCCTCCCACCATCGAGTGGGCGCCGGATGTCCCCTCCGCTGAAGTTTCGGCGGAGGAGCCCATCGTCCCGCTGGTACTACAAGCCGCTACCGATGTAGGCCGGCCGGGACGCATTACCGGCATGGACAACTGGCACGACGGCGCCACCTTCACGCGGTTGGGCGGCACGCCCTCGATCTGCTTTGGTCCGGGCGACACGAGATTGGCGCATGCCATTGATGAATACGTACCAGTTGATAACCTGGTGGGATGTGCCCAAGCCATCGCCCTGGCTGCGCTGCGTTTCTCAGGAGACGCGTGGTAGGGCCGTAACCGGCCACGGGATCGCTTCGCCCACTCTACAAAGACCTACCACCCAAAGGAGAGCCTCATGACCATTCGCGCCCTGGCGGGCAACATACTGAATGGCGCCATCAGCGGCTATGCCGGGACCCGGGCCATGACCCCGGTCACCACCAAGCTAGCCGGGATGCAGTCCAAGTCGGACCAGGAGCAGGAAAAGAAGGTCTCACCTGGTGTCTCCTACAACATCGCGGCGCAGCGCCTGGCCGCGCGGGTGGGCATCGTGCTGGACGATCAGGGCGCGGCCAAGGTGGGAACGATGTTTCACCAGGGACTCGGTCTCGGCGCCGGTGAGCTCTACGTGCTGTTACGCCGCAAGACGAGCCTGGGACCGATCCCGGCAGCCCTACTGACCGGCATGGCGCTGTTCCTCGGAATGGACGAAGGGCTGACTCCAGCCATGGGGTGGAGCGCGCCGATTACCGCCTATCCAGTATCAACCCATGTCCGCGGGTTCCTCGGCCACCTGACGCTGGGGCTGACGGTCATGGCTGTCTCGGAAGTGCTCTTCAAAGTGCGGTTGGGGGGGTAGATAGTAGAAAGGTAGGCTCCCGGATTTCGGTGCGTAAGGCACACGCCGCCTGGGCGCCGGGTGTCTAGGGAGCGACAGCGAACAGGCCGCGCCAGCCGAATGCGCCATAGTAGCCAAATCCGTTGAGGAAACCTTCCGGCAGATCCAAACGCGCGAGGCGCTGCGCATTGGAGCCATCCGCCCGCACCCCCCAGAGCGCGGCCGCTGCCGCGTGGCCCTGCTCGTGCCGCCGCCAGCGGACAAAGAGGAGCCACTGCCCGTCCGGAGACCAGACTGGGGCCTGGTCGGTCCAGCCGGGCGCGCTCATCAGCCGGTGGGGCCGGACAGCATGCGCACCGATCAGAAAGAGGTGACGGCTCGCGATGAGGGCGACCGTGGAGACAGTGTTTGCGGTGCTCGATGCGTGCCCCCGGGCGAAGGCAATCAGCGACCCGCCCGGTGAAATGGCCGGGTCGATATCGGCCCAGCGCGCGTCGTGGGAGAGGGTGCGTTTCGTGCCGGTGATTGGGTCCACACGGACCAGGTGTTTGTTTGCATAGGTCTCGCGCCCGGCCGGACTCGAAAGGACGATATAGGAGTCGTCGGCAGCCCAGGAGATCGCCTCATCGGTACTGAGCGCGGTGCCGAGCGGGACTATCGTACCACGGGCGATTGAGATCGCATAATACGGCCGGCCATCTGCTCGGCATGATCCGCACGGTGTATCCGGTCCAACGCCGACGGTGAGGAACCGGCCGCGCGGTGACCAGAGGGCGATGTCGGGCCATCCCGGGTGATCCGGTGACACGGGCGGCAGGGGGAGCCGCTTCAAGTGGGTCGCGTTGCCGGCGCCAACCGTTACCCACAGGCTCGCTAAGGTGGGCGGCATCTCCTGACCGGGCTTGATCGGCGGTGGAATGGCAAATCGGCCCAGCGCCAATCGCCTACTGTTAGGCGACCAGGCAAGCGGGTACCAGCGGAAGGCAGGCTCGAGTGGGGTGATGCGCACCGCCCGCCCATGGCGTGCTACCCAGACCGTCGTGGTGGACTGGGCATGACCACCCACCCGGACCATGGCCACGGCCGACCCATCCGGGGACCACAGACCATCTCGCAGTTGCCTGATGCCTTTCCCCGGCCGCCATCGCAAGGTCTCACTTCGACTGCGTAGCTGACGTTGGAAGAGAAGAGCCTTGCCGTCGGTGGTCCAGCGCGGGGTAGAATCGTGTCCATCGCGGGTCAGACGTGTTCTCCGACCACTTGGGTCATCGAGGACCCAGATGTTTCCCTGCTGGACGTAGGCGACGCGGACGGCTGGCCGTAGCGCCTGACCGCGAGCACGGAGACTCATGGCACCCCCCAGCGCCACCACGACTGAGAGGATAGCGAGAAGTCGGAGGGCAGCAGTCAGGAACCTATGAGAACTGGACCGGGTCATTCGAACGCGCCTCACACGTACCCCCCCAAACCGGGGGCATCAACTGTCACCCGGGATTATGTGGGCTATCTCACACCTTATATAACGCCCGGCACCCGCGTGTCGTTACACCTCGGAGTCATTGGCAAGCACCACGAAGTTCTGATCGCCGCTAACCAGAGGTAGCGCTTCAATGACATGCCATAGGTCCACATGTGCATCGTCGACCTCGAAGCGGATGAGCTTCCCTTCTCGGGCGGCACAGGCAATGAGGTCCGCGACCAGGGCCGCGGTGAGCGCACGAGCATCGTCACCCTCCAATCCTAACGTGCCGACCTGGACCAGGTACAGCTCATCTGGCAGCGGGTTGAACGGCGGTGTAATGAGGCTGCCCGCTCCCACTAGGCGCCCGTCACGGTACGCGCAGACCACGGAATCGGCGATGAGGTCGGCGCCGCAGAAGTGCTCCACCAGCCTGGTCATCCAGCCATGGCGATGGCGGATCCCAGGCGTGGATCGCCTGATACCACGCCGCATAGAATCGGGCCAGCTCGACCCGTGAGGCATCCAGCGCTTCCCCGCGTGGTCGTGACAGCCGGAACCGCTCGGCGCCGCGAGCCAGATCGGTGAGGCGACATTGCACCTCCGCATCCTGTGGATCGATGGTTCCTTCCCAGGTCCGTGCCAAGGGCTGGAAACCGTGCTGCTGCAAGAACTGCATGGTGGGTGTATCGGACGGCCGTGCTTGCACGCGGAAGGGGCGGGGATCGTGACAAGTCAGGGCGGCGAGAGCCGTAAATAGGCGGGAGCCAATGCCACGTCGTCGCGCGGCAGGAGCCACATTGAGGACCAGCCAGTACCGCGCGGGATGTCTCTGGCCATGCCGCGCCGTCCCCGCGCCCACCACCCCGTCCGCTTCAGCGATCAGCGTCTGCTGCCAGCCAGAGATGTGCGTGGGGCCATGCAGATCGTGAAGTTCCCGCATAACGGGGTCGTTCGGCCAGGATTGGTCGAGGAGCCGTCGGACCGCGGCTTGATCGTGGTCCTGATACGGTCGGATCAGCATGAGCACGTCAGTTTGATCGTCACCACGACGGTCCCCTTCGCACAGCGGGCTGAACTCTTCATTGGTGATCAGCGACTTGCTGCCTCTCTCCTCGATCGACTGACCTTCCATACTCCGACCGAAGGGACTGGGTGCTTCAGTTTTCCGGGTCCAGCTTTAGACTACGACACAGTTTGCCACCACAGGAGGAGGATCGCCGGCATCCCTAACCAGCGGCGTGGCCAGCCGCGCTATTATGGAACACTTATGCGCAGCCGATGATGGAGCGCTGGTTCTGGAGGCACTACTACCGGTGCGTGGGACAGCGTGACAAAGGTCTGGGACGTTATCAAGCGTATTGAGGAAGACGGTTGGTACCTCGTCGGCCAGCGAGGCAGTCGCCGTCAGTATAAACACGCAACCAAGGCCGGCCGGGTCACGATCGCCGGTCAGCCACACAAAGACCTGCACCCAAAGACAGAGCGCAGTATTCTGACTCAGGCACACCTGGAGGACCGGTGAATGAAATATCTTGTTATCGTGGAAGGAACAGACGGCAGCTACAGCGCCTACTCCCCCGACCTTCCTGGCTGCGTTGCCGCTGGCGATACCCGCGAGGAAACGGTGGAGTTGATGCGTGACGCCATCGCCTTTCACCTTGAGGGGTTGCAGGAAGACGGCCAGTCCATTCCATCGCCGGCCAGTACCGCTGAGTACGTCGCGGTCTAGCACCAGGGCACCGCTTCAGCAGAGCCATTTCACATACTGCAGAATGGACTCTTGATGACCGAACGGCTGCACAGGGTATGCGCAGTATTGGCCGAGTGCTGTGATTAGCGGTCCGCAATTGTCACTTTACCGCGGCCCCATGGCCTCCTACTTCAATTCTCCCTGTCCGCGTTGGCCGCTTCCTCCGTTGTTATTAGTAGAGAGGACTACTTCAACCTCGCGCCAGCGGGTAGCGATGACAGGAGAACCTCGAATGGCGGAAGTGGCACGACCGGAGACCCCGGCTATGGAGCAGTTGGATGAACGCCGGCTGGTTGAGCTGGCTCGCACCGAGCCGGCGGCCTTTGGCCATCTCTACGACCTGTACGTGGACCGGCTGTTCTCGTATCTGCGCACCTACACCGAGAACGAAGAGGACGCCGCCGATCTGACCCAGCATGTGTTTCTGCGCGCGCTGGAGGCCCTGCCGGGCTATCAGGAGCGGGGCCTGCCGTTTGGGGCATGGCTGTTTCGGATCGCCCGCAACGCAGCCACCGACACCTTCCGCCGGCAGCGGCGGTCGCTCCCCTGGGAGCATGTGCCGGACTCGCTGCAACCGCTGGCGCGGAACAACCCCGAGGCCGACAGCCTGCACCGCGAAGCGCTCAACCAGATGCGGGTGCTGGTGGGCCGGCTCTCAGTCGAGAAGCAGGAGCTGCTCGCGCTCCGCTTCTCCGCCGGTCTCTCCTCCCGCGAGATCGCCGCGCTGGTGGGGCGCAGTCCCGCCGCGGTACAGAAAGAACTCGTTCGGATTATGCATCTCTTGAAGGAGCAGGCCCGTGATACCGCGATCTGAGTCCGAGCTGAAAGCCGGCTATCCCGATCTGCTGGACGGCGCAGACGACCCGGCCCTGCTCCACGTCGCTCAAGTGCTGGACGCCGGCTACAACCTGCACCGCGCGCCAGCCGGCATCCGCAGCCTGGCACCGGTCCGACCGGCGGGGCACGTCTGGGACGCGCTGGACAGACTGGGCTACCCGGAGCGGGCTGAACCGGTCGGGCCGAAGCGCTGGCACATCCACACCAAGCTGTACGCGGCCTTCACGCTGGTGGCCGCGTGCGCAGTACTGCTGGCAACGGGTGTCAGCATCGCGGGACAGAACAGTATCACCAACCTGGGGCCACCCCTACCGGTGCAATCGACCAATGCTAACTTTCCGCTGAGCGGATTCCATCGCATCAACACCTCACTGAACCGGCACGGACGCCCGGTTCTCCTCGTCATTGGCACCCTGGCCGGCCCAATCGGTCACGGAACCTTTAACGTCTTTGATCACAAATCCGCGGTGGAGCGCTGGCCCGTGATTAAGGCGCTGGACCAGTTCGGGACGTTTACAGGGGTGAGGGCAGCGCCAGCGCTATGCCAAAAAGATGCGACGACCGGGCACATTGTCTGTCAGGTGGCTACGTACGACTGGTCGCGCGCCGCCTATCGAAGTCGCTACCTTGTGTTCGAGCACAAGGACCTGCTCGACCGCCAGGATCGCTCATTTCAGACTCTCTCACCGACCGAACGAGTCCTATACAACCGCTACTCACGTAATCCTGGTCGGTGGACGTTATTCCCTGGCAGGCCAGACTATGTGGTGGGCACGGTGGCAAACTCGAACTCGCCGGGCGGAGCGACTAGCATTCGACAGCTACCGCTCCTGCTGGTCGGCAACTACCTGCAAACCGTGAGCCAGGTCGCTATATCGGGAGACTTCGAGGACACGCTGACCGGATCGGCCCGAGATGCTTCGGGTAACTTGCCAAATGTCCAGAACGGCCTTTCCTTCGCTACCGTACAGAAGGCCCTGCTCCACGGCAAGAATCCGCGCGACACGCAGTTGATACTGGATGTGAACTCCGAGGCCAACATCATCACCGCCCTCATCTGTCATGCCACCAAGGGCCAGCCCAAAAGCGTGTGCACCCGGCCAACCATCAAGCAGATTCTCAAGTATGTGAGATAGCTGAAGATTTCCGGGCACTGTCCGGTTTCCGCGCCTGGAGTGTTATTCCTGATGACATGAGATCAAGCGTGGCATGGGACAGTTGATCGGTGGAGTAGGGTGATGGATAGCTCGGTTGCGCTTGGGACTGACCTGGCTGAGAGCGATGAGGCGCGGCTGATTGAGCTGGCCAGGGGCGACGCCGAGGCCTTCGCGGAACTGTACCGGCGGCATCTGCGCGCCGTCTTCAGCTATCTGCTGACCTATGTCGACAGCGTCGACGACGCGGCAGACCTGACGCAGTTGGTCTTCCTCCGAGCCTTCGAAGCGCTTCCCCGCTATCGCGCCGAGGGCATCCCGTTTCGTGCCTGGCTCTTTCGCATTGCCCGCAACGCGGCGCTCAACACCTTCCGCCGCCGGAAGCCCATTCCCTGGGATCACGTGCCGGCCGCCTGGCAACCGTTCGTGGACGACGATCCGGAGGCGGCGAGTATGCGGCGCGAAGCGCTCAATCAGCTTCGCGTGCTGGTGGCCGAGCTACCGCCAGCCAAACAGGAAATGCTCTACCTTCGCTTCGCCGGCGGCCTGACCGCCGGCGAGATTGGCGCCGTGATCGACAAGAGCGAGGCAGCCGTGCAGAAACAGATGAACCGCACTCTCCACCTGCTAAAGGAGCGCTACCGTGCAATGGAAGACTGAGACCCAGCTGCAGGCTGAGTACGCCGACGTGCTGGGCGCCGAGGCAGATACCGCACTGCTTCGCGTGGCGCAGGACCTCGATGCCGGCTTACACGCGACCGAACCTCCGGCCGTCCTCTGGTCGGTGCCCTGGCGGCTACCAGAAGCAGCGGGGACCAGAGAAGGTCCACCGGGGGGATGGATGCCGCAGGCAGACCAGGACCGCCCGCTCCTGCCGCCGCCGGCTCTCGCCGCCGGCAAGCCGCTCGGCAGCGATCCGAGCGTGAGCGGCGGAAACAGAAAATGGCGTATGCACACCAAGCTGTACGCGGCCTTCACCCTGGTGGCCGCGTGCGCCGTATTGCTGGCCACGGGTGTCAGCATGGCGGGACCAAATACCGGCAGCATTGCCTACCTGGGGCCCCCGGCGTCGGTGGTGTCCACCGCCTCCGAACGACCACTGGATGGTTTCCATCGCGTCAACACCTTTGTGCGTCGTGGCAGGAAGCCGGAACTGATCTTTCTCGCCGCGCAGGTGCCGGGCGCGAAGACCATCAGCATCGAACGCTGGCCGCTGGTGAAGGCTCTTTCCCAGTTTGGCCGACTCACCGGCATCAACGCCGTTGATAAACATTGTGTGCCGGTTGCCAGCGGACCGACCGCCGGGCTGGAGATCTGCACCATTCCGACCTACGACTTGAGCCACGCTCGGTACTCCAGCCCCTATCTGGCCTTCGACAGCAAGGATCTGGTTCGCACAGTGGGCTCCAGAGATCGCGCCTTTCAGCCGCTGTCGCCGATCGAAAATGTACTCTTTGATCGGTACGTACGCTACCGTTCCAAGCCAAAGTGCCTCAAGCTGGACAAATCCGGCAACCCAATCCTGGTGAACGGGCAGTTCCTCTCCTACACCTGCACCAGCTTCGGCGACTATATCGATGCTGCGATCTTCAACCAGACCGACCGCGTCCTTCCACTGATCGCCGTAGGCGACTACCTGCAGACCGTCTCGCAAATCATGATTACAGGCGACTTTGTCGAAAGCATCCCCCTGACGCCAACGCCAGGAAGCAAAGGTGCTACAGAAGGCGAGCGCGTGTCATCGTTCGACGCCGACCGTAACGCCATGCTCACCGGCCGGGCCCCGTTCCTCCTGTCAGGTCTGGTGCGGAATGTCAACTCCGAGGCCAACGTCATCACCGCTCTCATCTGTCATGCCACCAAGAACCAACCCAAAAGCGTCTGCAGCCGGCCGACCATCAAGCTGATCCTCAAGTCCGTCAAGTGACGCCGAGCACACGTTTTTTCGATGTCTCCTTTACCGGGTAGCTCCGTTATACAGATAGAGCTACTCGAGAAAGGGGGACCTCGTGGAGATCGCCGGCAGCGATTTTACCGAGCACCGACGTGATGACTCGACGCTGATCGCGCGTGCCGCCTCCGACCCTGAGGCGTACGCGCAGCTGTACTACCGGCACGTGGATGACGTGTTCCGCTACGTGCGCACCTACACCGAGAGCGACGAGGACGCGGCGGACCTGACCCAGCAGGTGTTTCTGCGCATGCTGGAGGCGCTCCCCAAGTATCGAGACCGAGGCATCCCTTTTCGGGCCTGGCTGTTCCGGATTGCCCGGAACGCCGCGATCGACACCTATCGGGTCCACCGTCGGAGTCTGCCCTGGGACCATTTCCCGGATACGCTTCACGCCTTTTCGGCGGATCTGGACGAGCGACTGATACGGCAGGAAGCAGTGAATCGCTTGCGCGTCATGGTGAGCCAGCTGACACCCGAGAGGCAAGAACTCCTGGCGCTGCGCTTCGCCGCCGGGCTGACGGCACGTGAGATTGCCCCCCTGGTGGGACGAAGTGAGGCGGCGGTGAAGCAACAATTCGCCCGGACACTCCAGAGCTTGAGAAAGGCATATGAGCATGAATAAGGCCGATTCAGTCACCCGGGAGCGCTATGCCGATGTTCTGGGGGAGAACGACGACCCGGCGACGGTGCGTCTGGTGCAGGACCTGGAATGGGGGTACACCAGTGTGACCGTTCCCCCGGCACTGCGCTCGAAACCACCTCGTCCGGCTCCGGGTCAATTGCCCGAACTGCGCCGGCCGGGGTCAAGCTGGACCGATATTCCCCGGCGGTGGCGCATGCACACCAAGCTGTACGCGGCCTTGGCGGTCGCGATAGCAGCCGTCATTGTTGCCGCGACCAGCGTGACCATGGCGGGTTCCAGGCAGGACAGTCTTACCGATCTTGGTCCGCCCACCAACGCGCTTCCCCAGTTCCCTCCGATGACGGGCGGGTTTCACCGGGTCAAGACCACCCTGACCAGCCATGGCCTGCCCGAACTGCTGTTCATCGGCACCTTGGTCGACGACGGATCAGCCGCTGAGCGCTGGCCGGTGGTCAAGGCGCTGAATCAGTTTGGCAGGCTGTCGAACGTTAGCCCTGTCGTTTCGCGAGGCTGCCTCTACCAGCTGGTCGCGCTCGTACCTCGGTTGCAATGCGTACCCACGGAGGAGCACGGCTTCATTACCGGTCTGGCAACGTTCGACTGGTCGCATGCCGTCTATCACAGCCGGTACCTGGCCTTTGTACACAAAGACCTGATCGACCAGAATCTGCGGATGCGGGCAAAGCTCAGCCCGCTGGAACGATCGCTTTTCATTAAATACGTTGCTCTCCCCGGCTTCAATGGCTACCACGATACGGTCTGGCACACAGCGGTGGACCAGCACAGCGTCGAGGGGATGCTACACCTCTCACATCGGTTCCCCCTGCTCGCCGTTGGTCGCGCTGTCGAGACCGGCAACAATGTGGCCATCTCGGGTGATCTGTCGGATGTCGCGGGCCGGCTCGTTCTACCGTTCGCGACGGTCCAGCAGTCGCTCCAGAAGAACCGTGCCCAGGACCACGCGTCACCCTCGTTGATCTCGGATTACAACGCCGAGGCCAACGTTCTCACCGCCTTTATCTGCCACGCGGATGGATTGAGGCCGGCGCAGGTGTGCCATCGACCGGTCATCAAACAGATCCTCAAGCATATACACTGATATACGGGGTCGAGGCCAAGGCAACGCATGACTGCATACATCGTTCGCCGGCTGGTCCAGTCGGTGGTCACCCTCTTTATCCTTTCGATCATGTTCTTCCTGCTGGCTCGCCAGGTGGCCGGTAACCCCTGCGCCACTCTGGGCTGCAACGAGTTGCTCCAGCTCGACCAGCCGATCACCACCCAGTATCTCTCCTGGATCGGCCACATCGCGCGGGGCGACTTCGGCACTTCCAGTACCGGCCAGGCGGTGGGCGACGTTATTCTGCAGAAGCTGCCGCCCACCATCGTGCTGGTCGGCGTGAGTCTGGTGATCCAGCAGATGATCGCCCTGCCGCTGGGCATCCTGGCCGCCCTCCGGCCCTACTCGATCCCCGATCAGGTGCTCACCTTCCTGTCCTACGTCGGCCTGTCGATCCCGGCCTTCCTGCTCGGCTTCTTCCTGATCTACCTCCTGGCCGTACACTGGCAATGGTTTCCGGTGGCCCATTACGAGGACGTAGCCGCGCCGCTGCTCTTTACCTCCGATTGGTTCTCCGCGCTGTGGAGCGATCCGGGGTATATTCTGGGCGATCTGGCCCGTCATTTGGCGCTGCCGGTCTTCGCCCTCACCGTCACCGGCATCGCGGTCGATAGCCGGTTCATGCGCGCCGCCATGCTCCAGGTGCTGGCTCAGGACTACATCCGCACGGCCACGGCCAAGGGCCTGCCACGCCGCCGGGTGATCTTCAAGCACGCCTTCCGCAACGCTCTGCTACCCATCATCACCAACATCGGCCTCTACCTGCCGGCCCTGCTGGGCGGGGTGGTGGCGGTGGAGGCGGTGTTCACCTGGGGCGGTCTGGGCTATGCCTTCCAGCAGGCCATCGGCTACGGCGGCCAGTCGGACTTTACCTTTATCGAGTCACTTGCCATGCTGTCCGCCGTGGCCGCCATTCTCGCCAATCTGATGGCTGATGTGGCCTATGCCCTGCTGGACCCGCGTATCCGATACGGCGCCCGGAGCGACTGAGATGGGAACCGCGGTAGGCGCGCCCACCATCTCCGACGAGGCCTTCGCGGATGGCGCCCTGCCGGTCCGCCAATTCGGGCAGTGGAGTCTGGTCTGGCGCCGCTTCACCCACCATCGCATGGCGGTGGCCGGGACTTGCCTGGTGCTGCTGATGGTGGCCATGAGCCTGTTCGGCTCGTTCATCGCCCCGCCCCTGGTGCCGATCAACGTCTACGGGCAACAGCCCGCCTGGGCACTGCATCAGATCGATCTCGCTCCCCAGCTCTGGCCGCCGCACTGGCGCTTTCTGCTGGGCACCGATGCACGGTCCAATCCGGTGCTGACCTATGTGCTGATCGGGGGTGGGCCGCTGCTGCTAATTGGGGTGTTGGGCGCGCTGATCGCCTCGGTGCTGGGCGGGATTATCGGTAGTCTGGCGGGGTACCTGGGCGGCATCGTCGACGTGGTGCTGATGCGGCTGGTCGACGCCTTTCTGGCCGTTCCCTTTCTGCTGCTCCTGATTTTGTTCTCTCAGTCGCTCAGCCAGGCGGGGGCCGACCGGAGCCCGCTGCTGTATAGCGTGCTCTTCGGCATGTTGGGGTGGGCCGGAATTGCGCGGCTGGTGCGCGGCTACATCCTCTCCCTGCGTGAGCGGGAGTTCGCCGAGGCGGCTCGGGCTCTGGGCGCCTCGCCCTGGGGCATCATCCTGCGCCATCTGCTGCCCAATGCCCTGGATGTCCTGGTAGTCTCCTTCACGCTCAACATCGCGGTCTTCATCGTCACTGAAGTGACGCTGGACTTTCTGAACGCCGGCACCTCGGCCATCACCTGGGGCAGCGATCTGGGTGGCGCCTTTTCTGAATTGGTGGCCCAGAACTGGTGGGTTGGCGTCTTTCTGGCCCTGCCCATTCTCTTCACCGCGCTGGGCTTCAACTTCCTGGGCGACGGGCTGCGCGACGCGCTGGATGCCACCAGTTCGACGGCGCTGGCCCTCGACCGGCGAGGGGTGCGCGTGGGCCGGGTGGGACCGATTCGCCGGGGAGCGCGTGCCACGGTCCATGCGGTGAGTGTCGCCCGGCAGACGGCTCGCGCCTCCCTGACGCAGGCGCGGCGGCAGACGGTACATGCCGCCGGAACCGTGCCTCTCCCGGCGCGGCTGCGCGCCCTGGGCCGGGCCGGCCAGGTTCCCACCTATCGTACCGCGCCGCTGTGGGTCCGGATCGGGCCCATCCCGCTGGTGACCATCGCCATCGGCGTGGTGGTCCTCTATAGCCATTCCGCGCTGGTGTACTCGCCCCACTACTCGTCACCCACCGTCTATGCGCCGACCTTCGCCCAGGCACAGTACGGCGCGGTGCTCAACCGGTCCGGCGGTTGGGACCTGCTGGCGATCGACGCCAGGAGACGGATTGCCTTCGAGCGAATCGACGCGCAGGGCCGGGTGACCCAAGCGCACGAGCTGGCGCGGGGAGATGACACCAGCCGGCCCTCGCTGGCGGAACGCCGCGGGGTTGCGCTGGCCGCCTGGATCGGTAACGGGGGGCAAACGGTCTATGCCGAGGCGCTCGGCGAGCCCTTTGCGCGTCCGGTTGCCCTCAATCCACCGGGGGGCAGTGTGTTGAATCCGGATGTGGTCGCCACGCCGCGCGGCTTCTCGGTACTCTTTGGCTGGCAGCGTCCCGGCGCCGCCCACACCGAACTCTACCTGGCCCCGCTCGGGAGTGGGATCCGGCGGCCGGTTCGGCTGGTCCGCTCCGGAGATTACGTGATCAACCCTCGCGCCGTCCTCGACGGCAGCGGACATCTCGATGTGATCTATCTACAACGCTTCGCCGGCATCTCGATCGGCCTCTGGCATGTGGTGTTTCAGCGGTTCACGCCGCGCGGAAAGCCGCTGTCCGCGCCGCACTCGCTGGGAACGGTCGTCTACCTGGCGGCAACCAGGACGGGCTGCAACGGGGATGCCATTGTGCCGCCGCAGTGGGCCATCGACCTCAAGCGGGCCAGGAACGGCAGCGTATGGGCCGCCTGGGAAACCGGCTCGGACTGCGTGTCACGCGACATCGGCGGGCCAAACACGCTCTCCGTGGGCCACTGGAGCCGGAACGGGCGAGTGCTGCTGCCGCCCGCTCCGGTCGATCCCAGCGTCGACGCCAATGCTCAGGCGGTGGCGCTAGCGCTGCACGGTCGTGGCGGGCTGCTCTACTATCCTCAACCGGGACTCGTCGAGCCGTATCTGGTGGCCAGCGGGTTTAGTGGCCAGGGCCTGCCACTGGGCCAGGAGCGCGTGAACTACGACGCCGGCGGCAGCATCGCCAATCCTCAGGCGGGGCGAGTGGGCAGACGGCCGGTCATCATCTGGGAGAAGGTGCGCCTCCGCTCGACCAGCACGCTGGTGGGTACCGCGTATCACCGTTTCGCGCCGCCCGATCTCCTCACCCGTCTGGGACTCAACCTCGGCGCCCTGTGGGGCAACATCGCCCTCGTCCTCTTCGGCTCGCTGGGCGCCGGGCTTGCGCTGACGCTGGTCAACGTCTATCTGCTGGTCCCGCTGATCGTGGTCTGGCTGCTCATCCGGCGGCTGCCGCCGCGCTTCCGCTGGCCGCTGTTCCTGGTCGCTCTCGCGCTGCTGCTGGCCTGGATCTTCGCGCTGGGCCCAACCGTGCCCGATTACGTGCTGGTGATGACCTCGCTCGGCATCCCCTCGGCCTGGGTGGCGGTGGCCGGCGGCGTGCTCGTGGCCGGCTGGTCGGGTCGCCACTTCCTCTTCCGGCAGGAAAGCGGGTTGCGAGCCACGGCCATGGCGCTGATCGCGCTCTATTTCGTGGCGATCATGTACGCCGTGATGTATATTGAGGGGCAGATCGGGCAGATTTAACCGCTCTGCCTCTACAATCAAGGCATCTGCGCACCTGCAAAAAAGGAGGCCCGACCATGCTCGGTTTCACCCTACTCAAGAAGTTCGTCTGCCCGGGCGCACTGGTTGCCGGGCTGCTTCTCACCCATCCGCCCTCAACCATGGCGCAGAAGGACCGGGCAAGTTGCATTACCTGCCTTGGATCGCTTACAACCGATCTACCAGGGGGGCCATATCTCGCCTTCTTCCGCAACGGTCAGCCGGTCCTTCGCCACAATCGGCGTCCCGAGATGCTGGTTATTGGTTCCCAATGGAATGGCTGGTCCGCGATTGAGAACTGGGCAATCGTCAAGGCACTGTCCCAATTCGGGGCCTTGTCAGGATTGACCCCGACCTCGACCCGTGCGGACGCACACTACGGCTTTGGCGGCATCCCGACCTACGATTTTTCCCGAGTGACATACCGAAGTCGGTACGTTTCTCTGGTGTACCGTGACCTTGCCACCCGCGATGGTACTCCACTCCAGCACGCGTCAGCGCATGAGGCACTGCTCATGCGGCGTTTTCGCGGGGTGGGTCCGTTCATGCTCGTCGGAGGTTACGCCCGCGGCGTCTCGCCGCTGGCCCCAGGCGAGCTTGATGCCCCTTCTGGGAGCGGTCTGTCGTTCGACAGTGTGTTGCAGGATCTTCAGCTCCATCATGCGAGGCAACAGTTCGTCGACGAGATCAACGTAGAGGCCAATGTGCTGACCGCACTGATTTGCCACGCGGATCGGGGAATGCCAGCCAGGGCCTGTACTACCGGCGCAGTACGCACCATTCTGCAGCATGTCAGGTGACCCAACACAGAGGTACTACGTCGCGTCGCAACGCGTCGTGGCACGCCTTAAAGCCACCATGACTCTCATGGGTGTTCCCCTCCCGGGAGGTCTCTAGCGGATCTGCGTTTCTCCTCAGTAATCCATCTCACAATCATCGTCTTGCCCCTTGAACTATGTTCGGACACTGGAAGGTCGTAGGGTGCGCGCGCCTCGTCGGCTCCGAAGCTTAATCAAGGCTGCAGTTAGATATGTCGCCCTCGCTTTAACGCGGTTAGGATGCTTCGAATCACCGGGCGGCCGCACGTGGCTGCAGTCCATCGGCGGCGCAGATGAGCGCGGTGATCACATTCGTTTCCGCGTTGTAATCAGGAACGAGCGTCGCGGGAGCACCGCCTTGAGCATGACCGGTCATGAGGGATTGCTGAACGGCGGCGAAGGGTAGAACCGTTCGGCCCGTGCTGCTGTGCAGATCGCCCGAGATGGCCACATTGTTGCCGGTCTCCACAGAGCGACCAACGGCGAGTAAGGGGAACCGTCGCAATGGGGTCTGTAGCGCCTGAAGTGTATGCGTGTCAATCGCTGTGTGCCAGACCGTATCGTGGTAATTGTTGAAGCCAGGGAGACCAACGTAGTGATTAAAGAGCGATTGTTCCACCGGGCTGTGTTTGGCCCTCATCCGCAGGTTCTGGTCGATCAGGTCTTGGTGTACAAAGACCAGGTACCGGCTGTGATAGAAGGTATGCGACCAGTCGAACGTTGCCAGACCGGTAATAAAGCCATGCTCGTCCGTCGGCAGGCATTGCAATTGAGGCACCATCGCGACCACCTGGTAGAGGCAGTCTCGCGAAACGACGGGGCTGACTCCCGACAGGGTGCCAAACTGATTCAGCGCCTTGACCACCGGCCAGCGCTCAGCAGCTGAGCCGTCGTCAACCAAGGTACCGAGGAACAGCAGTTCCGCCTTGCCTGCGGCCCGCACCGCAGTCCGCAGGTGTCGAACCCCAAGACCGTAGGCCAGTGTGCTGGGCACCGCAGCCGTTGGAGCCCCAAGATTGGTCACGTTGTTCGCTGCCCAGCCAGGCATCGCGGATCCACTCGTACCCAGGAAGAATATCGTAAGGCAACACAGGGGGCCCAGTAACCCCCGATTGGTCTTGTTACGTTCTGCACTGCCTAACCTGCTGAACGAACAAAGAATACCCAACATCCGCGCCTCCCGATCCCTCGACTACTATTTGCCGCCTCATGTCGACCCTAACCGGGTCACTGCGCTACAGTCAAATGTTTTCCTCGCGTTCCCAGCGCCGTCGCGGCAAGCTCTGCACGCTACCCCTCGATCAGTAATAGCCGGTAATCTCTATAACCGCTGACCCGGGTGCGTTCAGGATCACACGATTGTCTCAACGTCAGTCGGGAGGCGAGCACGCGTAGGCGGCGCCGGGAGCCATCGAGCTACTGTACGCTTTGACTATTGCGCTCTACGTTCGCTGTTGGGCAGCAACTGGACCATACCGCGCTGTCCTCTACAATCTGGGTAGGTCGCGCACCACAGCCCCGGCGTCGACCTCCGCCACGGCCACACCCTGCGCACGAGGCACTCCGATGAGCAATAGCATGGACAACCTGGAATCCGCCCTGGAATCTATCCTGCGGCGTGCCCATGAGGCACGGGGGCAGGCTGTTCCCGAGCAGCCACGCCCCGCGGTCTGCGCGGTCTGCCAGGGGGCGGGCTATCTGCGCTACGATGTTCCGGTGGACGATCCACGCTTTGGCCAGCTGGTGATCTGCGAGTGTACCCGTGCGGAGCTCGACCAGAGACGCCAGCGTTCTCTGCTGGAGAAGAGCCAGCTGGCCCTGCTCCAGCACTTTACCTTTGAGAAGTGGCTGGTCAAATTCCCCAAGGATCCGCCGCGTAACTCGCCGGACTTCGCCTTCAACGTGGCCCGAACCTACACCGAGACGCTTTCCTTCGGCGGCCTTCCCTGGCTCTTCCTGTTTGGCACCAAGGGAACCGGTAAAACGCATCTGGCGGCGGCCATTGGGAACGAGCGGGTCGCCCGCGGTCAGCCGGCTATTTTCATGGTGGCCTCGGACCTCCTGGACCACCTGCGGGCGGCCTATAGCCCCAACAGCGACATCACCTACGACGATCTGTTCGAAAGCCTGCGCAACACGCCGCTGCTGATCCTGGATGATCTGGGCATGCAGACGGCGACCTCCTGGGCCAGGGAAAAGCTCTTTCAGCTGATCAATCATCGCTACAACCGGCGGCTGCCCACGGTGATCACCATGAACATCGAGGCGGAGGAGATCGATCCGCGCCTCTGGTCCAGGATCAACGATGTGGCGCTCACCGCGCGCTGCGAGGTGCGCTCGCGGGACAACCGCACGATGGAAGATCAGCCAGTCAGCCCTCGACCACCCCGGCGGACCAAGCTGCGTGAGGACTATCGAGTCTAGTGATCCATCACGGCTGATGTGATGCAGAGCTGTCCCATGCGATTGTTCATTGGCGGCCAGTTGCACGCCGCACTGTCTCCTCATCGCCGTGCCCTGTGTAAAGCGACTGGTAGAATTCTTCCATGAAGAAAGCTGCCGTTCTCAGCTCCAAAAACCAGATCACCATCCCGGCGGCAGTTCGTGCGCTGCTCGGTCTCGAAGCTGGGGAAACCGTGGTTTTTGACGTGGATGTATCTGACTCGGATGTCAGCGTGACGCTTCGTCGCTACCCAACGCTGGATGAGCTTGCCGGCTCGGTTCCCAATCCTCCCAATGTCGCTGGACTGTCCTGGGAGGAGATACGGACGCGTGCCTGGATTCCCGAGAGCGTCGAGCAACGCTAATGCCACGTGCCGTGCTGGACACCAGTGTCCTGGTCCGGTACCTCACGAACGACGACCCGGTGAAGGCAACCGCTGCCAGCGCCGTACTTCACGGCGCTGTGGATGCGGCCTTTGTCATGCCGGACGTCGCCGTGGCGGAATTCGCGTTCGTTCTGCTGCGTGTGTATCGGTGGCCGGTGGAGAAGGTTGCGGACGCCCTGCGGGCCGACGTGAACCACCGCGCTATCGAGGTCCCCGGAAAGGAGTTGTGGCTCGATGTCGCTGCAGACATCGAGGCTGGGCGAGGTGTGATCGATGCGCATCTTCTCCGCACCGCTGAGCGCGTGGAGATCGAGGACGTGATGACCTTCGATGAGAACATGAGGCCGCTGCCCACGGTCCGGTGTGTCGTGCCCCGGTGATCGGACCGACCGATCTTCGCCTCGCCTATAGTTGAAAGCGGGCGCTATGGTCAAGTTGGAACGCTGATCAATCAGGAGCACCGATGCGTATCGGGATACTGGGCGCCGGGGACATGGGGCGGACGCATGCTCGAATATATGCTGCGGTGCCGGAGGTGGAAATCGCTGGTATGGTGGGACGGCGCAGAGAGCGGGTCGAGCGGGCCGCGGGCCAGGTGGATGCGCCGGCGCTGACCGACCCCTGGGCCATCCTCGACGATGAATCGGTCGAGGGCATCGATGTGACGTACCCATCCGCACTCCATCGCGAGTAGACGGTCGCCGCGTTGCAGCGGGGCAAGCACGTCTTCTGCGAGCGCGGCGCAATAGAGGCGTCGATCTGCCTCGGCGCAGAGGAGGAAATTAGCCTGGTCCGCTACTCGCCAACGGGCGAGCCGGAAGCGATCTCCTTGGGCGGGGGTGATCCGTACATTAATGAATGTAGATACTTCGTACGCTGCCTGCAGGGAGACGCCGACCCCGCGATGGGGAGTCCCGAAGGGGAGCGAGACGCGTTACAGGTGGCACTGGCCGCCCAGCAAGCGATCCAGCAAGGCAGATCGATCACACTCATGGATCTGTGAAAGCCGTCATCAAAGCGTCATCCGCCACTCACCAAACGCTCATGCGGCATCGGTAGTCTAGAGGTAGGGGGATCGCACATCAGAGATCCTCATCACATCAAGGAGTTACCGAATGAATGCTTCATCCCATCTGTCTTTTTCTGTCTACCTTGTTCCCGGCGAGGAGCGGGGCGCATGGCGCGGGGAAGTTGTGCACCAGCAGAGCGGTCGCTCGACTGCCATTACCTCGGTCTGGGGACTCGCGCAGCGAGTGACCGAAGAAGCCGATCTGCACGCGCCGCAGGACGATAGTCAATGGACACAGCTCATCAGTCAGGCTTCACGTCAGAGTCGCAGGGAGTATAGCGAGATCAGCAAAGCATCGTAATCGACCGTCCACGAGAAAGGGGAACAGGGAATGCAGGTATCTGATATCAACGCTGGTATGACCGTCTTTGACTCGGATGGAACCGAACTGGGCCAGGTGATGGAGGCCTGGGCCTACACCGAGGGCTACGGCTATATCGCCCGTAAAGAGTATGAAATCGCCGACTACGGGCTCGTAGGGGGTACCACCAGCCTGATGGAAACGGATGCAGGTTACTTCCGGGTGAAGCAGGGACATACGCTCGGCGTCGGGGGCCGCGATCTCTATGTGCCCATGAGCGAAGTCCAGAGCGTCGTGCCTGAGGAACGAGTCACCCTGCACAGCACACGGGAAGGCTGCGAAGAACGCTATGGCCAGCCGCCGACCCAGTAGTAGGTAACGCTCTCCTCTGCCGCGTCATGAGGGAGCAGTTTAACGGAGTTCGGGTGTTCGGCGGAGGCACGGATCGTCCGCACTCCTGACCAGGCATGGCACCGGACGCAGGGCGACCATGTTTCAGATGATGGTCACCGGCTCCTACGCCTTCAATGCGCCAGAAGTCAAGACAGTGTGGACGGGGAACCGCGGTCGATTGACCTATCAGGCGACCACGACGCCTCGGAACCGTCCACTCAAGAACCCCTGCCGACCGGATCTCGGGAGAGCGCAATACAGCAACTCTCTCGGGATTCGCTGTATTTGGGATCAAGCATTCGCGTTCGTTGCACGCGGTGTGATGCGCCGATGTAAAAGCCCCATAATACAGGCAAGTACTTGGAGAGGAGCGAAACATATGGCCGAGACACGGCAGTATGATGCCATCATCATTGGTTCGGGTCAGGGAGGTGGGCCGCTCTCGACGGCTCTGGTGGCGGCGGGGCGCAAGACAGCGCTGATCGAGCGTCAGTACGTGGGTGGCACCTGTATCAATTACGGCTGTACTCCCACCAAGACCATGGTGGCTAGCGCCCGCGAGGCGTACCTGGCTCGGCGCTCCTCCGATTATGGCGTCCACGATGGACCGGTATCGGTCGATATGGTCGAGGTGCGACAGCGCAAACGGGACCTGGTCGAGACCTTCCGGGCCGGCAGTGAACAGGCGATCCGCGCCGGCAAGGTCGATCTGCTGTTTGGTGAGGCAAGCTTCACCGGCCCGCATTCTCTCCAGGTGCGGATGAACAGCGGCGAGCTGCTGGAACTGACGGCGGACACCATCGTGATCGACACCGGCACCAGCCCATCGACCCCGCCCATCGAGGGATTAAAGGATGTGCCGTCGCTCAACTCGACCACCATCATGGAGCTGGATCGAGTACCGGAGCACTTGCTGATCCTCGGTGGCGGCTATATCGGGCTGGAGTTTGGCCAGATGTTCCGGCGCTTTGGTAGCCGTGTCACCATCGTGCAAGATCTCGCGCAGTTGTTGGGCCGCGAGGACCAGGACATCGCCGAGGCGGTGGCCGATATCCTCCGCGAGGACGGCATCGAAATCCTGCTTAAAAGCAAAGTAACGCGTGTCGAGCAGGGCGACGGGAGGATCAAGCTGTCCGTCGAGATGGAGGGTGGCACACGCGAGGTGGAGGGCTCGCACCTGCTGGTAGCGGCCGGGCGTGCGCCCAATACCGAGCCGCTGCAGCTCGATGCGGCCGGCGTGCAGACCGATCAGCGGGGATATATCCAGGTGAACGACCGGTTGGAGACCAACGTACCCGGCATCTGGGCCATCGGCGAGGTGGCCGGCACTCCGCCCTTCACCCATATGGCGTACGATGATTTTCGCATTCTCCGCGACAACCTGCTGCACCACGGCAACCGCACCAAAGAGGGCCGGCTGGTTCCTTATACGGTCTTCATCGATCCACAACTGGGGCGGGTCGGCCTCAGTGAGGACCAGGCTCGAAAGCAGGGCCGCAAAATCAAGGTGGCAAAGATGCCCATGTCCTCGGTGGCCCGTGCGATCGAAACGGACGAGACCCGCGGCATGATGAAGGCTGTGGTCGATGCCGAGAGCGGTGAGATTTTGGGATGCACGGTGCTGGGGATGGAGGGCGGCGAGATCATGGCCATGTTCGAGATTGCCATGATGGGTAAGCTGACCTACGAACGGCTGCACGAGGGTATCTTCGCCCACCCTACCCTGGCCGAGTCGGTCAACTCGCTCTTCTCCCATTTTGAGGGGGAGGGTTGAGCTAGTGCCGCGTCAGGCAACGGTTGCGCGCTTGACTACCTCACGCAGCATTCGATCCTGCGCGTGCCGGTTGCGCCTGGCGATGGAGCGCCGGATCAAGAAGGCCTGAGCCTCGGTCAGGTGCTGAGGTAGGCCGCGAGGTGCTCGCCGGTGAGGGTGGAGCGGGCGGCGACGACGTCGGCGGGTGTGCCCTCGAAGACGATCCGACCGCCGTCGTGGCCGGCGCCGGGGCCGAGGTCGATGATCCAGTCGGCGTGTGCCATGACCGCCTGGTGGTGCGCGATGACGATGACCGACTTGCCGGAGTCGACGAGCCGGTCGAGCAGGCCGAGCAACTGCTCGACGTCGGCGAGGTGCAGGCCGGTGCTCGGCTCGTCGAGGACGTAGACGCGGCCCTTCTCGGCCATGTGGGTGGCCAGCTTGAGCCGCTGCCGCTCGCCGCCGGACAGCGTAGTGAGCGGCTGGCCGAGGCTGAGGTAACCGAGCCCGACGTCCGCGAGCCGGTCGAGGATGGCGTGCGCGGCCGGCGTGCGCGCCTCGCCGGCGCCGAAGAACTCCTCGGCCTCGGTCACCGACATCGCGAGCACCTCGCTGATGTCGCGGCCGCCGAGGTGATGGTCCAGCACCGATGCCTGGAACCGCTTCCCCTCGCACTCCTCGCAAGTGGTGGCGACGCCGGCCATCATCGCCAGATCGGTGTAGATGACGCCGGCGCCGTTGCAGTTGGGGCAGGCGCCCTCGGAGTTGGCGCTGAACAGCGCCGGCTTCACGCCGTTGGCCTTCGCGAACGCCTTGCGGATCGGGTCGAGCAGTCCGGTGTACGTCGCCGGGTTGCTCCGTCGCGAGCCGCGGATCGCGCCCTGGTCGACCGACACTACACCCGCGCCGGCGGGGATCGACCCGTGCACGAGGGAGCTCTTGCCTGAGCCGGCGACGCCGGTGACGACGACAAGCACCCCGAGCGGGATGTCGACGTCGATGTCGCGCAGGTTGTGTGCTGTCGCGCCGCGGATCTCCAGCGTGCCGGTGCGCGTCCGCACCGTCTCCTTGACGGCGGGCCGATCGTCGAGATGGCGGCCGGTGAGGGTGCCGCTGGCCCGCAGCCCCTCAACGGTGCCCTCGAAGCAGACGGAGCCGCCCGCCGTACCGGCGCCGGGTCCGAGGTCGACGACGTGGTCGGCGATCGCGATCGTCTCCGGCTTATGCTCCACGACGAGGACCGTGTTGCCCTTGTCCCGCAGCCGCAGCAGCAGGTCGTTCATCCGCTGGATGTCGTGGGGGTGCAGGCCTGTGGTGGGCTCGTCGAAGACGTAGGTGACATCGGTGAGTGAGGAGCCGAGGTGGCGGATCATCTTGACGCGCTGCGCCTCGCCGCCCGACAGCGTGCCCGACGGCCGGTCGAGCGAGAGGTAGCCCAGCCCGATCTCCACGAACGAGTCGAGAGTCTGCTGCAGCGTCGCGAGCAGCGGCGCCATCGACGGCTCGGCGACGCCGCGGACCCACTCGGCCAGGTCGCTGATCTGCATGGCGCACGCATCGGCGATGTTGATCCCGCCGATCCGCGACGACCGGGCCGCCTCGCTGAGCCGGGTGCCGCCGCACTCGGGGCAAGCGGTGAAGGTGACCGTCCGCTCCACGAACGCGCGGACGTGCGGCTGCAGCGCGTCGACGTCCTTGGACAAGAACGACTTCTGGATTCTCGGGATCAACCCCTCGTACGTCAGGTTGATGTTGTCGACCTTGATCTTGGTCGGCTCCTTATGGAGCAAGTCGTGGAGCTCGGTCTTGGTGTACGTACCGATCGGCTTGTCCGGGTCGAGGAAGCCGCAGCCGCTGAAGATGCGGCCGTACCAGCCGTCGACGCTGTAGCCGGGGATCGTGAGCGCACCCTCGGCGAGCGACTTGCTCTCGTCGTAGAGCTGGGTCAGGTCCATGTCGGTCACGCTGCCCATGCCCTCGCAGCGCGGGCAGGCGCCGGCGGGCAGGTTGAAGCTGTAGTGGAACGACGGCCCGGCACTCGGCTGCCCGAGCCGGCTGAAGACGATCCGCAGCATCGCGTTGGCGTCGGTGGCGGTGCCGACGGTGGAGCGGGAGTTGGCGCCCATCCGCTCCTGGTCGAGGATGATCGCCGTTGACAGCCCTTCGAGTACGTCGACCTCGGGTCGCGCCAGCGTCGGCATGAAGCCCTGCACGAAGGCGCTGTACGTCTCGTTGATCAGCCGCTGCGACTCCGCGGCGATCGTGCCGAACACTAGCGAGCTCTTGCCCGAGCCGGAGACGCCGGTGAACACCGTCAGCCGGCGCTTCGGGATCTCGACGCTGACGTCCTTGAGGTTGTTCACGCGCGCGCCGTACACGCGGATCAAATCGTGGCTGTCGGCAACATGCAGCACATGCGCGTGCGTGTCCGTCCTGGTGGCCATGCTCATCGTGTCTCCATCTGGTAGGCGGGGGCGCCTTCGCGGTCTCCGTCGGCGTCGCCTGGCTCGATCTGACCAGCTTCGAGCAGTACGTCTGGTTCTCCTTGGTCAGCGCACGCTATGCCGGAGCCCCAGCGGTTTGCAGCAAGCGAAACTCATTGCCCGACGGGTCGCGAAACGCTGCGTCGACACCATACGGCCGTTCGCCCGCGGGACGCGTGAATTCAATTCCCTTTGCCTTCAAGTCCTCATACGTTGCGAAGCAGTCATCTGTTGAAAAAACGATCCCGCTCAACATGCCCTTTGCAACGGCAGACTTGACATGCGCGGCTGTCTCTTCGTCCATTGGATACCCGGGAACAGCCAAGACGATCGCAAGATCCGGCTGACTCGACGAAGCCACCGCGAGCCAGCGGTAGTCGCCGTTCTTGACGTCTTCACGCACTTTAAAGCCCAACTTCTCAAAAAACGTGAGCGCCTCATCTTGATCCCGGACCCAGAGTGTGGCGTGGCTGGTTTGTACAGACATGGTGTTCATCCCCTTTGTAGCGGCGTGTTTCGGTGGCTCAGCTACACGTTCATCCTAGCGAGTTTCGCGGCCTCTGTCTTCTCGATTCCTGCTCGATCGCGGGCGGCTCACTGCCTCGTAGATACATGTCGGGATCATCGCTTGTGCAAAGGGTGATGGGACGCGTTCGCGATAGCGCGTTGGGCTCTCCCCAAACGCGCGGCGAAACGACGTGGTGAACGAGCCAACACTCGACAACCCGACGGAAACGCAGATTTGTGCAACGTTGTAGTCGGTAGTGCGCAGCAACGCCGCTGCTCGCTCCATCCGTCGCGTCAGCAGATACTGGTGCGGCGTTTCTCCAAATGCGTTACGGAACTGACGCGTAAAGTGCGCGGGGGATTGATGCGCGGCTCGCGCAACGATTGAGACGTTGATCGGTTCATCGTAATGCGCATCAATAAAATCCCGCGCGCGAAGCAAATGCCGTTCCGTTTGCGTCTCCAACACAGCCATCACCGTCAGTATCGCAAGTTAGACGGGAAGTCCGGCAATCGACAGCCCGATCGCCCCGGATGGCGATTTCGCCGTTGGCCATTCGTCTCAACCGGGCCCAGCCCGCAAGAGAAGGAGGACCACCGGGACCACCTCCGGGCGGTCGTGATAGAAGGCCAGGGAAGCGTCCGGGGCGTCGTGCGGCAGGAAGGTCGCGTGAATCGTGATGTCGACGACCCATTCTAGGTGCGGCTCGGTGACCGGCGCTCCATCGCCTGGCACAACCGGCATGCGCAGGATCGAATGCTGCGTGAGGTGGTCAAGCGCGCAACCGTTGCCTGACGCGGCACTAGTCGTAGCGGACATCCAGCCCCATGGCGCTGGCCAACTCCAACGCCTGCCCCATGTCCACAATGGCGCCAGCCAATTCGGCTGGACCTGCGTGCATGCCCTCGAGCTTCGAGCCGCGCAGATCGGTGCCTGTCAGCTTGGCGCCCGACATCTCGGTTGCTCGCAGGTCGCACTCTCGGAACACCACGCCGGTTAGGTCAGCGCTGCCGAAGTCGGCTTCGTTTATGGTACACGTCTGGAAACGGGCATGCTTGAAGGTGCTGAAACGAAAGTTCGCCAGATGGCCGGTGCAGCCCGAGAAGAGGACGTGCCGAAAGCGCCCCTCCGGCGCTGAGAAGCCGGTGAGGCGGCAGTTCACGAACTCGACTCGTTGCAACAGCGGTGCACGCCAGCGAGCGTTCACAAACGAGCAGTTCTCGAACCGCACGTCGCCCAGGAAGAGATTCACCCAGTCCGTGCTGTGGAAGGTGACGCGGGTGAAGCGAGTCTGCTCAAAGCTGAGTTGCTTCGCACTCTGAGCGGTGAGGTCGTGGTCCGTGACAGTGAGCGAGTCGTAGGAGCCTCCGTCCTCGATCCCCACGACGGGGAGCGCGTCGTGCGCTGCTTGTTTGGGTAGCCGTGGGGCTAGTATAGAAGTATTCGTTTCGAGTCTGTCTGATGTCATGAGTTTCTCTCTACAGTCAAAGTACACTGCTCGCGCCATCGGGTTGAGAAGAGGAGGGAGAGTCTATGCTGTCCATTCTCCGCGGAACCGGTCTGGCCCTGGTGGTCAGCCTCACGGTAACCGGGTTGCTGATTGGCGCCAGCGGCCTGCGCCGTGCACAGGCCGGCCACATTATCGGCCCCGTTATCTATCAGCGGGATTTTATCCCCCAGCAATTTGCCGCCAAGGCGGCTCACATCGGCGCCTTGCGCGGTGTGGATACCGCGGCCTATCTCCATCGTTTCACCGCGCTGGCACGACAGCGAGAGAAAGACATGGCTGGCCAGCAAACGGCGGACGGTGCGGTGCTGGTCAACAACTGGACCATCTGCCCGGCGGGCACCCTGAGGAAACTCGGTGACTTCCCGGCCAACGCTGTGATGTCACCCGATGGGGCCCACGTGCTGGTGGTGAACAGCGGCTCCGGTGTGCAGTCGGTTCAGATCGTCAATCTGGCGGACAGTACGGTGGCTCAGACCATTCGATATTATGCGCCCCAGAGTGCATTTCTGGGTGCGGCCTACAGCCCGGACGGCAGGAGCGCCTATGTCACCGGTGGGGGGCAGAACGTCGTCCACTTCTATGCCGTTTCCGCGGACGGCACGCTGACCGCCAACGGCGACGTCGTCCTGGGTACCCTTGCACCGGATAGTTCGACCGATCCATTTCCCACGGGCGTCAGCGTCAGCCGCGATAACAAGACGCTCTACGTTGCCAACTCGCTGGCCAACACGGTGACCATCATCGACGTGGCCGGCAAGAGCGTGACCGCCACCGTCAAAGTCGGCACCGCCCCCTATACCACGCTGGTCGATCCGAGCAATGGCGCCGTTTACGTATCGAACTGGGGAGACGCCACCATATCAGTGATCGATCCGGTTTCGCGAGCAGTGACCAACACCATTAACGTTGGCCGGCACCCCACTGCCATGGTGTTTGGCGGGTTCGGGCTGCTCTATGTCTCTGATTCGAACAGCGACGCGGTGTCCATTGTCAGCACCCAATCCCACCATGAGACAGCGCGCTTGCCGGTGATCATCGATCCGAACGCGCCGTACGGCAGCAGCCCCGAAGGTCTGGCCGTTAGTCCCGACGGCGGGACGCTCTACGTGGCCGATGCAGGCGACAACGCGGTGGCCGTGTTTCGAGTACGGGCAGATGGCGCCGGTGGCTACTTTCAGGGCTGGATACCCACTGCCTGGTATCCCACGGCGGTCGTCGTCAGCGCCGACGGCTCGAAGCTCTTCGTCACCAACGGGTTTGGCATGAGGGACGGACCAAATAGCGGCCCCCTGAATCCCAACCCGACGCGCCTCAACCCGACGGTGATCAACGCCTTGACTTGGAAAGCGGAAAGCTACTGTAACTGGGCCTTCGACCAGTTCTCCGGATCCATGAACATTGGTCTGCTCTCGACCATCCCCGTGCCGACGCACGGCCAGTTGACCAACGACAGCTTGCAGGTATTTAAGAACGACCACTTCTTCGATGCCTCGCCGCTCGATCGCACTGCCGGCAATCCGATTCCGCAGCTGGGCGGTACCTCGCCCATCAAGCACGTCATCTACATCGTCAAAGAGAACCGCACCTACGACCAGGTCTTTGGCGATGAGTCCCTCGGCAATAGCGACCCCTCGCTGGCGTTCTTCCCCAGGGCGGTGACGCCCAACTTGCATGCTCTGGCCGAACGGTTCGGGCTGCTCGACAACTTTTACGCCGATGCTCGGGTCAGCGCCGATGGTCACAACTGGGCGCTCTCGGCCAACGCCAGCGATTACACCGAAAAGACCTGGCCGCAGGACTATTCCGCCTCGCCCGGGCGAAACCTCGGCTACTCGTTCGAGGGTGGAACCGCCCTGCCTCAGTCGGCCGGAGGCTACCTGTGGGACGACGCCGCGCTCCACAACGTCTCCTATCGCGATTACGGCCTGTACGCGGCGGTCACCTTCCTGTCGCCGATGGCCACCACCATTCCCGAGAGCCAGTCGTGTGCCGGCCCAGTCACGCATGTCTACCAGGACGTCGCCATTCCTGCCGGCGATGTTCTCTGCTTTCCGCCCACCGTACTAAACGCCAATGGCGCGACCGCGCCCAATCTGGTGGGTCATCTCGATCCGCAGATGCCGCCGTTCGATACCCGCTGGCCGGATGTCGAGCGCGTCGCGGACTGGAAGCAAGAGTTTGACCAGTACGTGGCGAACGACAACCTGCCTCAGCTTGAATTGGTTCGGCTTCCGCAAGATCACACCTCCGGCACTCAACCGGGGAGCTGGACGCCTCAGTACATGGCCAGCGACAACGACGCAGCGGTTGGGCAACTGGTCGATGCGGTCAGCCACAGCAAGTTCTGGGCGAGCACCGCAATCTTCGTGACCGAGGACGACGCGCAGGATGGGCCGGACCATGTCGACTCTCATCGCACCGAAACCCTGGTTATTAGTCCCTATACCGCGCAAGCCAAGCCGCGCGTGGAGGACGGCCATTACGACACGGCCGCCCTGCTCCGTACCATTGAGCTGATCCTGGGCATGAGGCCCATGAGCCAGTTCGACGCGACCGCCATGCCGATGTGGCAGATGTTCGGCTCAACGCCCGACACCACTCCGTTCACGGCGCTGCCACAGGGCGTTCCCATGCAGTTCAACAAGGCCACCGCCTACGGCGCCAGTCTTTCCGCCAAAATGAGCTTCGCCCTGCCGGATCAGGCGCCGCCCGACCTGCTGAACCGTGTTCTCTGGCACGCTATCAAGGGCGCCAACGTCCCATACCCGACCATCCACGGCGCGGTGAAAGCCAGCGCGTCGCAGGCAAACTACACCTGGGGCGCCATGGAGCAGCATTCGCTGGTACAGGCTCACCTCACCGGCGTCCCCATGCCACACATCATCGGCAGCAGGGTGCTGAGTACGCACTAAAACCACAGATTGGTCACGGTTCCGGGTAGAATCCATAGATGCGCACTATTGTCGTTGATGGAGCACCAACATGGCTGGCGGGTGTCACCTTCAGTAGTTCCTCGCACGGCGTTGGAGGGTACTCGGTTGGTTGGTTCACGCTCGCATTAATCAACGCCGGCATTGCCCAGGGGAAAGATTGCGGCGGCCTCAACTGGTTTCTCCTGTCGCTCCTGCTCGGTCCGCTGGCCACGCTGATACTGGTCGCGTTCTACCCCAGGGAGTGATCGCAGCTGAAGGCGAACGACACGAATGATCCGTACGTTCCGGGATGGTATGAGCAGAGGAATTGCAGGACAGCCGGGAGGTCTCGCGCGTCAAGTCCTCATCATCGTGTTCGTGCTCATCGCGGCAATCGTTCTTTCCACCATGAGTATCTGGCCAACCTGGATTTCCTCACATTCAAACATCGCAGGGCTTCCCCCAGGCAGGTACTTCCCTGCGGCCGACCACCATCCGACCGGGTGTCGCAATCTACGGGCGACTGCCCAGGTGGGCGAAGGTGTTGGTGCGACGATCCAGCTCGCGGCTGGGATCTGCTGGAACCGCGCACGTCTGGTGGGTATGGGGACTCAACCGGGGAGATTGCGTGTTCTCGCAGATACTGACCGAGGTGCAACTGACCTGCCGCCGCTCGCTCGCTCCGCACGGTCCTCTCCACGTTAGCTATCGTGCCCAGATGACGCCCTGGCTGCTACCCTTTGTTCACCAGACCGTGACGCTCAATCTCACGGTCCTCCCGGGTGGTACGGTGATTCAATTCCCGTAGGGCCGTGCGATCGCTCACTCTCCGCGAGGATGAACCACCCGATACAGATTCAGGGTCCACCCCACGCCAAACACGCGAGGCGCTATCAAAGAGGGATTATCTGGATTCCACAGCGCTTCGCGAAGCCGCTCGATGGTCGGCGGGCGCAAGTCGTACGGCATCGGTCCCAGCGTGCCATGCCAGTTCCGCTCCGCACGTGGCCGCTTCAACTGGTCCTCAACGACTGTGGCCAGCAGAGCTAGCGTTGCCGCGATCGCAACCTTCTTCATTCCCATCACTCGCCCTCCTTCTGGTCGATTGGATGCTTCAGTTCCTCTGAGTCATCGTATTGCCCTGCGTCATACGCGGCAAGTCTTGCTAGTACTCGTGTTCCGGAGCACTGAAATAGCTGCCTGCATCCCCCGTACCAGCACGGGAACCTGCCGTTCCATACGCACTACCGGCTGCTGCTCCAGGGCACGGCGCAGCAGCGCTCGCTCGCTGGTAAGCAGCACCATGCTGCCTCCCGGCTGTAGTACCCGCACCCACTCGGTCAGCAGCGCCGGGTAGAGTGTCTGGTTTCCTTCCATGGTCCCAATCTGCTTGCCGAATGGCAGATTGCAGACGATGGTCGACACCGAATTCGCCTCCAGTGGCAGCGCACGCGCGTCCCAGCACCGGATCTCCACCGGCTGGTAGCGCGGGCCGATGTTATCGCGCGTAGCCTGGACTGCTTCGACGGCGAGATCGCCGCCCAGCAGCAGGCGATAGCGTCCCTCGAGAGCACGTTCGATGATGATCGTGCCCGAGCCGCACATCGGATCGAGAAACACATCGTCCTCGCTCGGTTCGGAGAGCTGTACCATGGCTCGCGCGATGGTTGGCTTCAGCGCGGCGGGTAGGCTGGTGACGCGGTAGGTGCGGTAGCGCAGGGAAGCATCGGATATCCGGATGCCGGCTAGCAGCAGCGAACCGACCAGGGTTACCCATACCTCTCGCTGTGCATCGTCCTCCACCAGCCGCCAGGCAGGGAAGCGATCCTGGATGCCCAGCTCTGCCGCGCGCTGCACATCGACTCGCCGATAGGCATGATCGCCGGCCTTGCGTGAGATAACCCGGTAGGTGGTCTTACCCCGCTGAGGACGAATCTGCTGGGCCAGCGCGGCGCTGCGGTCCAGCAGCGTGCTTCCGGCCAGGGTGGTACGGATCGCGCCCAGTCCGGCACGATTTGCCGGTACCGTTTCACTTTCCGCTGCCAGCAGGAACACATCTTCCACGGTTCCCAGGTTCAACAGATGGCTGGGTGAGCCGTCGTAGGCGATTACCAGCAGACTGGTCCGCTGGTCGAAGTGCTGAATGGTCCGCACCACATCCGCCCCATGACAGCAGGCAGCCATCTCCTGGCGAGTGATCTCCTCCAGGCCTGGTACCACATGGAGTAGATAGAGTGTCTGTCTTCTGCTGCCGCGGCCCGCCATGCTGTCCCTACCGTCATGGTCGTCGGAGTTACCGCGACCTCAGCGTTTCTTTCCTTCAGGGTTTCTTTCCCATGGTACGCCCGGATGCGGACAGTTTGAGATGTCCGGCCATCTGCTAGCATGCAGCAATTCATGAAGATCCGCTTTTGGGGCACACGTGGCTCTTTACCTTCTCCGGGTCCATCAACCGTCCGGTACGGGGGTAATACCTCCTGTGTCGAGGTGCGGCTGCAGGATGACACGCTGCTGATTCTCGATGCCGGCACTGGTATCCGTGCGTTGGGCGCCACGCTCGAATCCTGCCGGGCGACGATTCTGCTCACCCATTACCACTGGGACCATATCCAGGGGTTGCCGTTTTTTCAACCCGCCTATGATCCGAGCAGTGTCATTCGTCTATTTGGCCCAGAGTTTGAAGGCGCCGGCCCGGAGCGGTACGTTGCCGATCAGATGATCCACCCGTACTTTCCCACGGTGGCCTCGGAGCTTGCTGCCTGCCGCGACCTGGCGGTAGCGCCTTCCACACCCTTTACGGTTGGCGCCGCCATGGTACGTACGGCCCGGGTCTCTCATCCGGGAGTGACGCTTGGCTACCGGGTCGAGGAAGCCGGCCGAACGCTGGTCTATATCAGCGACAACGAACCGGATCTGGCCACACCCGAGCAGATGGCCGGCATGCTGCAACTGGCGGCGGGAGCGGACGTCCTGCTGCACGATTGTCAGTACTTTGAAAGCGAATACTCGTCCAAGCGAGGGTGGGGCCACTCCACGCCGCGCCAGGCGGTGCGGCTGGCCCGTGCAGCGGAGGTGCGACACCTGGTGCTCTTCCACCATGATCCCGCCCACACCGACCAGCAGGTTGAAACGCTGGCATCCCAGGCGCGTGGCCTGGGCGCGGGACTCCGGATCACTATCGCCGGAGAAGGAGATACGCTGGCTGTCGGCGAGTCGACCTCACCCCAAGGTGTCACCAGCGACCCGGGGTTCGAGTGCTAACCGTCTTGGGACAACTTCTCTTGAACGTCAACAATGATCTGGCGGAGCTTGGTGGACTCCGTCACCAGGGCGGTGATGGTGGAGGCATGCCGTCCCAGCTTTACCAGTAACTCAATATCTCGTGGGTAGTGCGATAGCTCGGCGAGCGTCCCCTGCAACGCGGCGATCTCTGACTCCGGCACGGGATGCTCGGGAACATCCTGAAGCGCGCTCTGGAGCGACTGTGCACGTCCGTTCTGGTGCGACTGGTGGTCTGTGAGCTGGGTCCGAGCCTCGTTCAGTTGCGTCTGGGTCTCGGCAGCGTGCTGCGTGAGCCGCGCGACCAGGCTGTTCAAGCGATCCGTGGCGCCTCTGACCTCGTCCAGCACTCCGTCGGCATCTGCCGGCGCCTGGCTGGGAGGCTGGGCGATTGACGCAGGTGGTTCGGGGGCCGGAACGGACGGCGCCGGAATGGCGGTGGCAGACTGCTTCGTCGGGGGCTTGATCGGCGCCGTGTAGGGGCGGAGATCCTCCTGTTGCGGCTCATCCAGTATCTGGTCGCTTTGGTCCTCTTCAACCTGCGATTGCACGGGAGCATCTGACTCCACCTTCGGATCGCTCACGATTGGGAAGACGCCGGTACCACCGCTGGTCTCCGCCCGCTTCGGCGCCGCGAATCTGAAGCCCTGTGAGGCATCTCGCTCCAGCCGGAACTCAACCGACCCAAAGGTAAGCATGTCGCCCGGTTTCAAGCGAACCACCCCGCGAATCGTCTGCCCGTTGACCATGGTGCCGTTAGTGCTGCCCAGATCCTCCACCGCATAGTCGTCCCCCATCTGATTGATACGTGCGTGCTCGCGAGACACGGAACTGTCATTAATCGGTATGTCGCACGAGTCCAGCCGGCCCACGACCGCCTGGCTACTCAGCGGGTACGACTGACCTTTGGCGCCCACCCGCACCAAGAGCGTGGAAGGCGGTGCATCGCTCGCCGCTGCCCCCTTCTCTGCCGGCTCTTTCTTTCTGCCGATGATACTCATGACGAGACATCCTCCTTGACAACCTATGCTATAGTTTAAGCGTATGTATGTAGGCCCCACAGGCCGGGCGACAAATCGTCGCCCGAGCAAGACCATCAAGCCGTTGGAGCTTGGTGGCTTTTTTTATAGGGTGTTCCCGGTGATTGTGTGTGATGGAACGCCCACCATTCCCGAAAGGACCCCTTGTTGACCTCGTTTACCGAAATGAACCTTGTTCCCAGACTGGTGGAGGCGCTACGCCGGCTGGCGATTGCCGAGCCGACGCCGATTCAAGCTGCTGCCCTCCCCGTGTTGCTGGAGGGGCGCGACGTGGTTGGCCAGGCCCGCACCGGCTCGGGCAAGACCCTGGCCTTTTCGCTGCCCATCCTCTCTATGTGCGATCCGGACCTGGCCGAGGCCCAGGCGCTGATCCTGGTACCGACCCGTGAGCTGGCCGGCCAGGTAGCGCGGGTGGTCGATAGCCTGGCGCCGGTGATGCGCTTGCGCGCGGCGCAGATCTATGGAGGGCGCGACATGAGCGCCCAGATCGACCTGCTGAACACTGGCCCGCAGATTATTATCGGCACGCCCGGGCGGCTGCTCGATCATCTCTATCGCGGCTCACTCTCCTTCCGGAACTTGCGCTGCATGGTGCTCGACGAGGCGGACCAGATGCTAGACGCCGGCTTCGGACCGGACGTGGACCTTATACTAGACTGCTCGCCGCGGAATATTCAGATTGCCCTCTTTTCGGCCACGATTCCCCAGTGGGTACACGATGTCATCAGCCATCGCCTGCACGATCCGGTCACCGTGGCCGTTGACGAAGAGCAGCGAGGCCCGATCGATACCGTCGATCACACCGTGATCGAGGTTTCCCAGGGGCAGAAACTGGACGCCTTGAAGAGCCTGCTGGACGAACGTGGCAACGGGAACGTGGTGATCTTTGCCCGCACCAAGATCGGCGTCGAACGGCTAGAGCGGCAGCTCACCGGGATGGGATATCGCATTGCCGCCTTGCAGGGGAATCTCAGCCAGCCCGTGCGCGAACGCGTCCTGCGCGGCTTCCGACGGGGCAATCCGCCCATTCTGGTCGCCACCAATGTCGCGGCACGCGGTCTGGATATTCTCTCCATCGAACAGGTCATCAATTTCGATGTGCCCGAGAATGCCGAGCTGCTGACCCACCGGCTGGGTCGCACCGGCCGCATGGGCCGCCACGGCAGCGCGGTCACGCTCCTGACCCCGATCGAAGAGAACAAGTGGAAAGCGATCGAAAAGCAGATCGGCGTCCGCGTCGAACGCGAACGCTGGGGCGCCGTGCCGCCGATTGCGCCGCCAAAGAGCGAGGCCGGACCTCAACCAGAGGCGGCAAAGGCCGGCAGTCCACCAATGCCACAGCCGGTGCGCTCCTCGAACGCTCCTGCTCGCCGGCCACGTACCCGTGCTCGTCACGACGTGGTCTGCGCTGGTTGCCAGCAGCCCACCACCGTGCCCTTCGAGCCCCGTACCGACCGGCCCGTCTACTGCAACGCCTGCTTCCGCGAGAAGAAGGCTTCGACCGCGGCGTAGCTGTTCTGTATCACTATTGCCCTGCCTGGACCGCTTAGGCAGCGGTCCAAGAAGGGCAGTTTCTCTCTGTTGATGGCTATCGGCTCAGGGCCGACAGCTCGGCATGGATCCGTTGCCAGTGCGTGCCGCGCCAGTAATGACGGGTACAACCTTCGCACACCAGGAACTCCTGCTGTGTCTGGTAGACGTACGGCGGCACGTGCGGCCTGGCGTCGTCGCGCGGACATGCCCGAAATAGGCCGTTGCAGCTCATGCACCGCGTGAGGCGTGGCGTCGCATCGAGCGCGAGTTCACGTACCACCTGGGCCAACTGCTGACGCCAATCGTCGCTCTCCACCGCCAGAGCAGATACCTCGCCGGAGCTGATTACCCGACGCCGTACGATGCCCCGATCCCTGGTAAGGATGATCCGTCCCTCACGCTGCGCAATCTGAACCAGGTCTGTATCCTCGATCGGATTGATGAACAGCGCATCGTAGCCCAGGCCACGCAGCCACCCAGCAAGCCTCCCCACGTTATTGTCGACGATGAACTTCATTGTGGGAGACTGGTCCGTTGCAAGATGCTTTCCAGTTTTCCGGATCTTGTGCCGTGTTCCGTTTTTCCCGCCCACACGCCATATATTGACTCCCATTGTGGGAGGACGTTCAGTCATCCAGAGGGATTACATCGTGGAGGGAAGGGGACATCCGTCGGGCCCACAGATGCCCGCCGCGATCTCCGCCTCTCGTTCTCGGGCCAGTCGTCCCCGTTGCCACTCCCAATTGATCACGGGGTAGAACTTCTCGGGATGGACCGCAGCCCAGATCTGTTTGCGGATGACCAGGTTTTCCGGATCATGCCGAAGCGCGTCTCTCCATTCCTGGACGGCTTCCGGGGTCTTACCGTGCGCGTGGAGCAAGTGACCTAGACGGAGCTTGGTCGCCACCAGCTCACGCTCGTTTTCTCCCAATTCGTAAGCCGACTCCCGCGCCAATGGCGCCTCGATCTCCTCTCCCGTCAGGAAGCGCTCGACCGTGGCCACATCGTCGGGCTTGTCGACGGAGAAGCCGCCGAACTTCGTCCAGCGGATGATGCCGGTTGCATCCACCAGTACACCATTAGGAACCGCTTTGAAGCCAAAGGCCTGGGCCGTGGCGCCATGCTGATCCAAAACCGTGGGGAAGGTTGCGTGTGCGCGCTCGACGAAGGCACTGGCGGCTTCGGAGCCCGCATGCTCGAGGGCCACCGATACGAACTCGAAGTTTCGGTCCAGGTGCGTCTCGTAGAAGTGCTGCCACACGGGCAACTGCTCTCTACATCCTCACCAGGAGCCCCAGAAGAAGAGCAGAAGCCGCTTGCCGCGTAGGTCGCGAAGGGCGATCTCACCACCCTCAAGGGTGGGCAGAGTGAGCGGGGGAAGTTGCGATCCCACCCGAGCCTCCTCGACCCTCATGCCGTTGCCCCCTTCTTCATTTCCACGGTCTCCTCCAATGCCTTGCTGTAGCCCTGCGTCATCTGTTGGTAGCGACTGATGTCACGCACTCCCTCACGATACTCGTGTCCCAGGGCGGCGAGCCGGCCTTTCATGGCGACCGTTGCAAAGTACACCCCACGGTAATACGGTACGAGAGCATCAAGGCTGACCGCCTTGCGCTCTGTCTCCGGCCGCTGCGCCTCCGCTGCGGTCACGTAGATTTGCGTCTCCTGGCCCGGTGTGGGCTCCGTATTGGCGGCTGCATCCAGCGCCTCGAAGACCGTCTCATCACCCGGCCGATCTGCAAAGTCCCGGCCCCTGTAGAGGTAGCGGATGGTATCGCTGCGGTCGATCACCACAATCGACGGGATCGCGATCTTCGCTTCGGCATCCCACACGTCGTAGCGCTTCATCACGGCTCCGTGTGGATCGCTCAGAAGTGGGAAGGGCAGATCCAGCTTCTCCACCATCGTAGCGTTCCGGAGGATCGAGTCGACGCTGACCCCCACTACCTGCGCCTTTCGGTGCTCGAATTCACCGTACTTCCTGGCATACTGCACGAGCTGCCCGTTACAGTAGGGTCACCAATCGCCGCGGTAAAAGACCAGGGCCACTGGCCCCCCGTCGAGATGCTGGATGAGGTTCCAGGGGTACCCATCCTGATCGGGTAGCTCGAAGGTCGGCGCATCGTCGCCGACAGAGACACTTTTATCCGTCATCCCTTCTCTTCCTCCCCTTGTCCACTTTCGATCGCGATGCCTTCCCGTCGAGCCTGAGCCCAGGTTACCGGCAGGGCATAGACCTCGCCGCTCACTTCTGCTTGCAAGATCCGATCCAGAGCGGCCACGATAATCCTCCGTTGTAGGTCACAGTGAAACGGCACGCCAAAGTGATGCCCCATCATGAACGGAACAAAGACCGCGCGCGGCGGCTTCACGTGTTCCGTGACATCTCGGGCCACCGTGATCGACACGGTGGCGATGCCTCGTCGTTCGATAGCGCGCTGCACGAGCGCGATAGACTGATGTCATATCGGTCAGGCAGGCGCTAACAGGGCCATATCCGCGTGCTCGGCAACGACTGCGTCAGCGATATCTTCCGCCAGTGTCCGCTCGAAGCGATCGGGGTCCATGTTGTAACCGATGAAGGAGATGAAGTTCGGCGTAAGCTCACCGATCACGCCTTCCTGCGCGAGCTCTTGTAGCCGTTCAATTGGGTAGATCACGTTCAGGTCCCGGTTCGCGCCCGAGGTTGGGTATTTGAGTTGGTGGATCTCGAGATCCGAAGGGCGCGCGGCGGAGGGCACACGGCGGAAGCTGAAGTCGCCGACCGGATGCACGACATCGAAGGGCCGGCTGCCGCGGGTTTCCACGCCAGCGGAGCTGACGAAGGTCAGGCGAGAGCCGGCTAGTGGCTTCTGTAGGCGAGCCAGCGGGACAACGCCGTCCTTGTGGATCATCGATCCGGGGTAGCGTTCGTTGACCGTCTCCCAGAGGCCGGGCCGGAGTTGCGGTTTGGTGTTAGAGCTGTCCATCATGGATCCATTCCCCTGAACGGTTGACGAAGTAAAAGTGCAGATGGAAAAAGAGATGTGCGAGTGTGGCGGGGTCCTTGCTCGCCACGGTGTCTAGGATGAACTCCCGATCGGTGGACGGAACATCCAGGAGCAACTTGAGCGCTTCCACCCATGCCTTATCGATCTCCTTCCGCCCCTGGGCCTCATTCCCATCGCCAAAGTGGAGTCGCACGTAGCGGATGAGGGCATCGGTATTCTCTTTTGCCACCGCTTCCTGCAGGTGCTGCAGCGACACGATCGCCTCCTTCATGGTTGACAGTTTCCCGCCGACCGGTAGTGCAATCCACCGGCTTTGGACGGCCATCCCTCTCCCAGTGTGCCATGTGCAGGACAACGGAGTTGATCGGGGAGCGAGCTACCCTTGAGGCTGCCTGCTGGGAAGGCGAGGACACTCCCGCCGTCCTTTGAGGACTCGAGCCACGAGCGACTCGCTGTGGCCGTCGCCGTAGACATCGGCCGTGTCGATGACGTTGATCCCAAGATCGATCGCCCGCTCCATCGCGCTGATCAAGTTCTGTTTCTCGACTGGCCTCCAGGCATCTCCGCCGATGGCCCATGCGCCGAATCCAATTTCTGAAACTTCGAGCCCTGACTTGCCGAGTGTGCGGTACTCCATCAGTCCCCCCTCTGTCTCATACCGTCGATCGGTTCGATGTCGAATAGCACCGGCTCGTGCCCGGGCCGGGCCAGGGCCAGCGGCAGCGCCTTTCCCAGCGTGCCGCCGGCCCCGGTAACCAGCACACGCGTCTCAGGCAAAGATCTCGGTAGTCACATCACTGCCGGGGAGATGGATCTCGCGGGCACGCGGGCGGCCAGGGAGCACGCTGAAGTCCACATAGAAGTTCTCGTCGAGCGACATCGTGCCGTCCTCGGCGATATCTACCTTCAGCAGTCAGGACTCCAGGTTCGGGTAAAACTGGTTGTCCCACGTGCTGTACAGCGAGTTGGTGACGTACAGCCGTCGCCCATCCATCGAGAGCTGCACCATCTGCGGCCCGCCGTCCAGAACGCGGCTCCCATGCCGCCCCTGCTTCTGCAGGCCACCCAGCCAGAGCTGACCGTTCAGCCGAGGGTGGGTACGGTCAGAGATGTCGTACTGGCGCAGGTCCCCGTGAAGCCAGCTTCGAGAAGTAGAGGCACCGGTCGTCCATGGAGATGACCTGGTCGGTGATGAGACCGGGAACCGGGGCTGCAGACCAGACAGTGACGGGCACGGATACGGAGGGCTACGGTACGCGTCCCCACGTACGCCGAAATTCGCGTAATCGTGGGTAACTGATACTTTGAAATGTGGCGCAGGCTTCGAGTGCCTTTGACAGGGTTTACCTTGTATTGCCCGAACCTGCGTCACACCTTTGTTACTGCAGGGATCGGGCCACGTATGCTGCCAGAGTCTGTACCTTTATACTGGTAGTAATGGCTTACGGCGCACTGTCGATATTCTGTAGACCATGCCGCGACGCTGCATGATTCCACCCGAACCTGCCATTATCGGCCAGGACGACCAAACGGAGATTCGGGTTCAGGCCGCGACGCATGGCACGCAACGGCGTCTTGATATTCGCGTGTGGCGCCGTGGCGCTGAGGGTGCCACGCCATCGCGAACGGCCCTCACGGTCGAGGCAGGGGATTTGCCCACCTTGCAGCAGGGGCTCCAGGAACTGCTGGCCTCCAGCAACGGGGGCCAGGCGGCTGCCCGCGTGGTCCAGGATAACGACCAGGGACGCCGCCTACGTGCCGAGACAACCCCATTTGGGACCCGCTATCTGGCCAAGCTCGCCTTCTGGCAGCGCGTGCGCGACACCTGGCGACCGGTGGACGATGGGTTGGTGCTGGCAGCCGATCTCCTGAGCACGCTGCAAGAGGAGATCGAGCCTTTCACCGAGTGGATGCAGGAGACAGCCACGGATGTGTCGGACGCTATCGGCGACACATTCGGGCGCCAGGTGCTGAACCGGTGGCCAACCTCGGGCGCCGATTGGCTCACCGTGGAAGGGAATCGCGTTGCCTTACATCCTCGCGGACTGCGCATCACCGCTGAGGTGGTCGCAGACGGCGAGCGTCACTCTCTGCTGGTACAGCAGTGGGCGCGGGGCGACAGCCTCTGGCAGCCGAACGACGGGACCATCGACTTGACCATTATCGATTTGGATGGATTACTGACCGTCCTCGGCGAACTGGCCGACGCCACGGCGCACGGAGACGCTGAGAAAACGACCGATCTCATCTGCACCGACAGCTCAACGCTTCGCATCCGTCTTGGCCCGGGCGAAGAGGGCGCGTCCCTCACGATCGAGCAACACGCGCCATCCGAGGCCGAGGCTGGCACCTACTTCGAGCCACGCCTGTCCGTTCCAGCAGAATACCTGCCCTGGCTGGGCCGAATGCTGCTGCAGGGCGGTTCGTTACTGGCCGGTCAGCTGAGCGAGGAGGAAGGCGCCACATTACAGCCAGAGGTCAGCTCGTCAGTCGCGGCCTACGCTCAACTGTCCCAAACGCCGGCGCCCGAAATGTCGCCACCGCGTCACGGTCACGCGCATAGCGCGGGCACCGAGGCGCTCAAGCGTATTATGTTTGGCACGGTCCAGACTCCCTCCTCTCCAGTCGAAGCGCCCTCCACCACTGCGCAGCGACTGCAAATCACCGACGAGATTCCAGCGGTTGACGGCGCCCTTCAGCACACAGAGGCCGAGGCAGAACTGGAGACACCGCTTCCCGTGCATTTGGGCGAGGTTCACCTGGGTGACCACCGCGTCTCGATGGAGCTTCGCGCGGGGGAGCCGCGAGGAATAGCATTGTGCTGGGAGAATCGAACGCTGGTGGTGCCGCTGGCCCGGATGGAGAGCGTGATCACGGTGTTGCGTGATCTCTATTACAATGCGCTGCGCGGCCAGCGTGGGCTTCCGCTGGCTATCGCCGATGAACCGACCTTGACGGTAAGCGTGCACAATCAAGGTACACAGGTGTACTTTGCGCTGCGCCACGAGCAGGATGGCGCTGTGACGCGGCTTACCTTCCCGGCCGGGGAGGTACCGGTATTCTTAGATGCGGCACGTGCCGCGCTCGCCAAAATTAGGGAAGAGGATTCGAAGGATGAGAGTGGGAATTCTGACGAATAAGGGGGGTGAACGGCAGGGCAGCATCACTGAAGGGGACGATGGCACGCTCACCGGCGAAGGGAAAGGTGAATCGCTCCTTGAGCAGGCGCCGACCAAGACCTTCGATGACTGGATACGGACCCTGCATCACTCCACCTATCTTCGTCTGATCGAAGCGTCGCCGGAGGAAGCATCGGCGTAGCGGGACGCGGGCGTTGCTGTGGTAGCCTGGCATGGTACTTGCGTCTGCAACGCTTGAGTAATAATGTCAATGCTTCTGGGCAGGAGAACAACATGGCACTGGAAGATTTCGCGGATTCAGAGGTGGGTATCGCCATCGCAGCCACGGCGGTGGTTCTTTCACCCCAGGTGCGGAACCTACTCCGCCGTGGGGCCGTCTACGCCCTGGCTGGGGTCATGAAAGCGGGCGATGCAGTGGGTGGCGCGGCACGCGGCGTGGCCGGTGAAGTGCAGAATACGGCTACTGCCGGGAAGGCCGCCGCGAAGGATACCGTGACTGAGGCACAGACCACGGCACGTACTCCTCGCGCAAGCAAAGGCACACCGGCAGGGGAATAGCGATCGTGGACGAATCTCCCCAAGTCGCAGTGAGCTCAGCGGACACGGCGCGAGCCGAGGAACTGGTGGGCCAGATGAGTGATCAGGTTGGTACCTGGTCGTCGAAACTCAGTTTCCAGTTTCTCAAAGGCGTGGCGCGTGTGAGGGAAGAGGCCGAAGACATATGGGCCGAGGCACAGAGTCTGCATCGTACGGGACGCCCACCGGATAAAGGGCCGACTGCGTAACCGAGAAAAGCTGTCATCATTATCCGCTCGATCACCGTAGATATGACCTATCGAGGGCTGCCGTGAGTGTGGCCGCGCTTGAGGCGCCCGAGGTGCTGCACGCCGTTCCCGGTCGCATTCGCGTCCACCTGCCCGAGTGGTCGGGCGAAGGGCAGAGCGATCTCGAACGGCGCCTCCAGCAACTTCGCGGGGTAGGTAGCGCGCGGGCCAACACGCTGACCGCCAATGTAGTGGTACGGTTCGATCCGGCACTGACCGATATCAGGGCCATACTGTCGGCAATTCCAGGCCTGACCCGGGAGGCCAACAGCAGCGATGCGGCTCCACGGGCGGCGCACTCGGCCATCCAGGAGCGCAAGGGAGAGGTGAGCCGGGCGCGTATCGCCGTGCCCGGCCTGGATCGCAATCCCGCGCTGGTCCAGAGGATGGCAGAACATTTTCAGAGTGCACCGGGTGTGACTCGAGTCAGTGCCAGTGCGCTGACCGGCCGGGTCATGGTCGAGTTCTCGCACCACGAGACCACACTCGAAGAGCTCATGAACCATTTGGCCAATGTCGAGCTACCGGATCCAATCGGCGAAGATCAGCCGGCCCACCCGTTGGAGCGCGGCTTGCTGCTGCAAAGCGCGGCTCGCAGCACTGGCGCCGGGATCGGACTGAGCCTGCTAGCGGCACGCCAATTGCTGGGTCTCCAGCCATCAACCAGCCTACAAAGCCGTGCTATGGGGGTCGCTGCTGTCACCGGCGTGCTGCAGAGCTTTCCTGCCGTGCGCACCGGACTGCGCCGCATTTTTGGACGCGATGTCGGCGATCTGGTCCTGTCGCTACCCACCATCGTGGCGCTTACCGTGGCGGGTAGCCCGCTTGGCCTGGCGGTCGCCGGCGCCGAGTCGTTCCGACTGCTCACCGAGATCATGGCCCGGCGGTCCGCCTGGCGGCGCTACGAAAGCCGCCTGGAGACGGTTGCGTCGGCTCATCCCGGCGACACCATACGGCTGGAGACCGGTGAGAGGACGCCGCTGGGGTGCTCGGTGATCGAGGGCTTCGGCACCGCCGCCGGCCGCCATGGGCTGCCGGAGCGGGTTGCTCCAGGCGCCTGTCTTCTCGCCGGAGCGCGGCTCTATGGTGGGCCGTTTGTCCTTGAATTGGCGGCGGGAACTCCGTTCACGCCGGAATCTCGACCTGCGCCCGAGACGCCCACGCTGTACACTCGCTATCTGCGGTATCTGGGACCAGCTTCACTCGGGTATGCAGCGATCACGGCTATCTTCACTCGGTCGTTGAGCCGAACCTTCCAGGCGTTTCTCCTGGTGAACTCGCGCACCGCCATCATTGGCAAGGAGTCCGCCGATACCGGCGCCTCGGCCCGCGTGTTGCGCGCCGGCGTCACGGGGGTTGGGACTCGTCCCGATCGCGTGGTGCGCCGGCCCCATGTGCTGCTGATCGATGGGCCGCGTGCACTCACCGATGGCTTTGAGATAGCCGAAGTGCTCTCCCTGGATGGCAGTTCGGGGGTGGGAGACATCGCGGCGCTGGCCGGGAGCGTTGGCGCCGCGGCGGGTTCGCCCTGGGGTGGCGCCCTGTCGACGGCGTCGATCGGTACCTCCGCCGAGGATGGTGCTTTTGATGGCAATCAAGCCCGCGCCGTCATCGATGGTAGCCGTTATACCCTGGGCGCCCCCTCGAGAACGAGCGAAATACCGGCGGCGATTCGACTGCGCTATGCGGCCGATCAGCTCTTGCTGCTTCGTCGTGAGGGGCAGCAGCGCCCTCTCGGCGCGCTGGTCATTCGCCCGCGGCTGTCGCCGGGGGTATCGGAACTGGTGGCAACGTGCCGCCGCCGGGGCGTAGAACTGGCGCTGCTTCCGGCCGGCGATTCGGCCGTGAGTCAGGACCTGGGCCGACGGACCGAAATACCGGTTCTGCCGGATGCTGATGGGGTGGAGGCTATTCGGGAGCGACAGAGCCTCGGATTGTTGGTCGCCTATGCCTCGGACAGCGCGGATGCAGCGCGGGCATTTTCTGAGTGTGACCTGGCGATTGGCGTTACGTCCGGGCGTACCAGTCGGTTCCCGGCACGCGCTGATCTGCTGGCGCCGGATCTGCTGGCGCTCGCCGCTATCGTCGAGGCGGGAGCGCGGCGCGACGGCGCAGTGCGTGATGCGGTCGCGCTCTCGATGATCTCCAACCTGTTCGGCGCGGCATGGGGTTTTCGGGGCGGCGTGGGCGTGGCCCGCGCCTCCTATGTGGTCTATGTCACCGCGCTGAGTGCGCTGACCGATGGCTGGGTGCGGCTGCGCGGCGGCGACCGGCCCTGGTCGTCCGTTGCTCGTCTGGTCGATCCCCGACCCGAGCGGTGGGGGCGGCGGAGTGTTGCGGATGTGCTGCACGCGCTGAATACGCATCAGGACGGCCTGACCAGCGCCGAGGCGGCGAAACGATACCAGGCACCGCCGCGCCGCATCGAGCGCAACGCCATGGTCAGCGCGATGCTGGCCCAGATTCGTTCGCCGCTCACCGGTATTCTGGCCACCGGTGCCGGCCTTTCCTTGGTGCTGGGGGCAACCGCCGATGTGGTGATGATCGGCGCCACCATTGTCGCCAATGCACTGGTGGGCGCGTGGCAGGAGCGGCAGACCGGCCATGCTATTGCCGCGTTGGAGCAGATCGGCACCTCGACCGCTCGGGTCCTGCGCGACGGCGTGCCGGCCATCATTCCCTCCGCCGAAGTGGTGCCGGGTGATGTACTGGTGCTGGCGCCGGGCGACCGTGTGGCGGCCGATGGGCGCATGCTCAGCGCGCAAAATTTCGAGGTCGACGAAGCAGCGCTCACCGGTGAGTCGCTGCCGGTTTCGAAAGACGCGACTGGTGGCAATGATGCCAGCCGTATTGTGCTAGCCGGTAGCGACGTAACGGTCGGTCGAGGGACCGTGGTGGTGGTGGCGGTGGGCCAGCGTACCCGTATGGGCGCTACTGCCGCGGCTCTGGCTCTGGGCGAGACCAGCACCAGTCCCTTAGGGATTCGGCTCAACCGTATGTTGAAGCAAGTGCTGCCCCTGGTCGCTGGCGGTGGACTGATCGTGTTTGTATCGGGCTTATTGCGTCACCGGCCTCTCCTGCCTCAACTGGCGATCGGCGCCAGTATTGCTATCGCGGCCGTCCCCGAGGGCCTGCCTTTGCTGGCCGGCGTGGGCGAGGCCGCCGTGGCTCGCCGGCTGAGCGGTCGCAACGCGCTGGTTCGTCGCCTTTCAGCGGTAGAGGCGCTGGGACGGGTCGACGTCGCTTGCACGGATAAAACAGGCACTCTCACCGAGGGGCATTTAGCGCTGACCATGGTAACCAGTATGGAACACGAGCAGACGGTAGATGGGCCGCTGCCGGATGATCTCTGCCGGGTGGTGGTGGTTGGCGGGCTGGCATCGCCGCACCCCGATGCAGCCGATGCCAAAGCGCATCCTACCGATGTCGCGGTTATCAAGGGAGCCGAGGCCATCGGTCTAGGGGATGAGATTCGAGCGAAGCGCGCCGCCGAACTGCCCTTTGACCCCGCTCGCTCCTTCCATGCCGCGCTGGTCCACGATACTCTGTGCCTCAAAGGAGCGGTGGAAGAGCTGACGCCGCGGTGCCGTCAGGTGCGCCGCGATGGCCGTGATCTCCCCCTCGACGATGCCGGTCGCGACCAACTGCTGGCCCGTGCCCAGGCCCTTGCCGAACGCGGCCTGCGCGTGCTGATGGTGGCCGAAGGCCAGCCGAATACGTCGCTCGATGATCCATCTGGACTCACTGCCCTGGGCTTCCTCGCTATCAGTGATCCACTCCGATCCGAGGTGGTGGATGCCGTGCGCCGTTGTCATGATGCAGGGGTGCGCGTGGTAATGCTGACCGGCGATCATCCAGCCACGGCGCGGGCCATTGCCCGCCAGGCAGGTCTGTTGGAGGCAGAGGATGGCATCCTTACCGGCTCTGAAGTAGCGGAATTGCTGGATAGCGAGCTGGACGCTCGCCTGGAGCGAGCCACGGTGATCGCCCGGGTGACTCCGCTGGATAAGCTGCGCATCGTGGAAAGCCTGCAGCGCCGCGGCCATACGGTTGCCATGACGGGCGATGGCGTGAACGACGCGCCGGCGTTGCGCCTGGCGGACGTCGGCGTGGCGATGGGCATCGGTGGCACCGAGGTGGCTCGTCAGGCGGCGGATGTGGTGCTGGCCGACGACAACTTCTCCACGCTGGTCGAGGCGCTGGTGGAGGGACGGAGCTTCTGGCGAAATATCCGTCGGGCGCTGGGCCTCTTGCTCGGTGGCAATCTGGGCGAGTTGGGGCTGGTCGTCGGGGCCAGCGTACTGGGTCTGGCGTCACCACTCCTTACCCGTCAGATTCTCGCGGTCAACCTGGTAACCGACGTGCTGCCCTCACTGGCGGTGGCACTGCAACCGCCCGAGACGCGTCATCTGGCGTCGCTCTCTCGCGAGGGGACGGCTGCGCTGGACAAGCCGCTGCGGAATGACATCTGGCTTCGTGGTTTCGCCACGGCGGCGCCTTCCCTGGTCGCCTATCTGATTGGCTTGCGCATCAGTGGGCTGGAGCAGGCGCGATCTGTGGCCTTTGCTAGTGTGGTGGGCACCCAGTTGGCTCAAACTCTGGACGCTGGGCGATCTGAGGACAGCCTGATACGCAGCGTCTTCGGGGCTGTGGTTGGGTCCGTCGGGGTCTTGCTGGCCGCTCTCACCCTGCCTCCACTGCGCGGCTTCCTGGGCCTGGTGACACCCATCCCATCCAGCTGGCTCTTGATTGGCATTACGGCTCTGGTGGCGCCTGTGCTGGGACGTGGCCTGCGCTATCCAGCGTTGCACGTACCGTCCCTACGATTGCGCTCCGCGCCTGTCCTGGCGATCACCTAAAGTCGATCTCTTTCAGGCGGAGGGTGCGTACCTTGTAACCACCCTCCTTCTCGATCAGGCCCCGTGCTCCGTCGTGCCGCCCTCGTGGGCGCGCCAGATTACGCGACGAGCGCCGGCACCACGGATCCGGCAGGTGAGAGCGTCGATATCGAAGCCGTGCAGCATGTCGGCCGAGAACGAGAGATGGGTGTCCTGATCGAAGGTAAGTCCGTCGAGGGTAATGCTGCGGCATTGTTCGTCCAGTACGTGGCGAATGCCCTCGACCGTGCCCCCTTCGCCCAGGGTAACCTCAATCGACCATATCTCCGCCATACGGCGGGGTATGTAGTATTCGACGTGGCGGAGCAAGGCCAGCGTTATCAACATCACCGCCATCCCCAGGGCGCCAATGCTGTAGAGCCCCGCCCCGGCCGCCATGCCCAACGAGGCAATCGCCCACAAACCCGCGGCGGTGGTCAGCCCCTTGATAGCGCCGCCTTCCTTGAGAATGGCGCCGCCACCGATAAAACCGATGCCGCTCACAATCTGGGCGGCAATGCGATCGGCATTCGATGCCGTGGTATTGAAGGCATAGCCGGAGACCAGGGTAAAGATAGCCGCGCCCAGCCCAACCAGAATATGGGTGCGCACCCCAGCGGCCTTGCCGGCAAAGTAGCGCTGCACGCCTATTGCGCCGCAGAAGAACAGCGCGGCCAGTAGACGGAGCAGAACTTCCTGCCAGCTAATCATGTAGCGGCGTGGCCAGGGTGCCGGCTAGCGCAAGTGTTGGGCGTCGGCCAGGATGCCGCGTGTTCCGTCGGCCAGGCGCCCAGCGATTCCTCCGAGCAGGCCCTGCGAACTCACCGGGCGATCCGAGACTCTGGTAATCGTCGCCTCGCTATCGCCGCCCACCGGTTTCGACGCGCCATCCAGCACCTGCGAGATCAGGCGCGCCGGCAGCGGCGCATTGGGCCGGTTCAGCAACTTGAGGAAGGGGATGACAGCGATGAACACCGCCAGCGGCGGCTCGATCATGCCGGCCGCCACGGCCAGCGCGATCCCGCCGTAATACCCCACCGATCGTGGCCAATCGACCCGAACCGGGCCTATAGTAGTGGCTAAACCGTGATCGTCTGATTCCATCCTGTCTCCTCCTCGAAGCGTATAGGTGATATCAGTGTATGGTATGAGCTCGGTCGCAGCGGTTCCCATCGGTCTCAGTTCGCCGGCCTGAGCACTCTCTCGACTTCGTCGAGTGTGCCGCGCACCTGGTGTGCGCCGCCTGCCGGGTTCAGGTACCGCGGCGTCTTCAACCCGCTCCCGGTAATGAGGATCACGACACGCTCTCCGCGTTCGATGAGCCCGGCCTCCAGCGCCGGTTCGAGCCCGGCATAGCTCGCCGCCGCCGCCGGTTCGGCCAGGATTCCGCTGTGGGCAGCCAGCGTGCAAATAGCGTGCAGGATGGCATCATCCGGTACCGCGACAAAACCGCCAGCGCTGCGGCGCACATCGCGAACCACGGTCGCGGCGTTGCTCGGCGTGGTGACGGCGATGCCATCGGCAATGGTTCCCCGGTCCAGTTGGGGAGAGCGTCCCTCCCAGGCGCGCTTCAGCGGCTGGCATCCCTCGGCCTGGACGCCGATGATACGCGGCATCCGGTCCGCCACGCCGCAGGCCACCAGTTCGGTGAACCCTTTATACATGGCGGAGAGCGTGGCGCCGTCACCCACCGGCGCCAGCACGGCATCGGGCATGGTGCGCCCCAGTTGTTCCCAGATCTCGAAGGCCACCGTTTTCTTGGCCTCCAGCGTCAACGGGTTGACGCCAGTGTTGCGGTCGCACCAGCCATAGGCGCGTGCCGCCTGACGGGACAGTCGAAAGGCCGCTTCATACCCCTCCTCAACCGCAAAGACCATTGCGCCGGCCAGCAACATCAGCCGCAGCTTGTCCGGGTTCACCGTGGCCGGCACAAAGATCAAGGCATCCATGCCGGCGGCGGCTGCCCCCACCGCCAGCGAGACCGCCACGTTGCCGGTGGAGGCGGCGGTGACGGTGCGGATGTCGTGCCGCAGCGCCCACTCCAGGACCAAGGCCGTGGCTCGATCCTTATTGGAGCCGGTGGGCGAGCGCGTTTCGTCTTTGAGCCAGAGGCGCGGCATGCCACTCACCGCCCGCAGGCTGGGCGAGGCCAGCAGCGGCGTGCCTCCCACCGGCAGCGGATACCTGATTGGCCCGTCTGCCAGCGGTAGGAGACCACGCCAGCGCCACATTCCCTCACCTGACCAGCTTGCCGGGATGAGATCGGTCGCATATGCGTAGTGCAGTTCAATCAGCCCGTCATCGCGACCCAGCAGGGCCGCCGACAAATCCGGGAATGGACGTTCCTGACTCGCGCCATCAATCAGTGATGCGGCCACCACCGTCCCCATTACTGCTCGGTCCTGAGACCATGGGCAATCGTCGTTGCAGCCCGTCGAGGTATCGGCGCCAGATGACAGTCGCGCGCCGCCAGATCGCGCACAAAATCCGACCCCAACCCGCTGGAAGCGCCGGTAATCATGGCGCGACACCCGCGCAACAGGTCATTGGTCATATGGTCCTCCCGCCAGAGATGCTCGATACTCAAAGCTTCCCATACGTCCCCGACTGCGCGGCCATGAACGAACTATGCATGTACCAAGACGAACCAGTGTGGCGAAATCATTGATTCGCCATCCGCGATCTCATCGAAACGGGACGGCGCTACTGATGCCGTTCGTCCTCGACGCCTCAGTCACTCTGGCCTGGGCCTTCGAGGACGAGAACACTCCTTACACGGACGCCGTCCAGCAAGCACTTCGGCATGAGCGAGCGCGGGGGCCGGCGATCTGGTGGCTGGAGGTTTGGAGATCACCTCGTGCCGGCGCCTGCCCGTGCTCGTTGGGCGCTTACCAGTAGCCACCCGCCGGCCAGCACGAGAATCAACCCCAGTACCGAGAAGGCGGGATGGCCGGACATACCCGAGCCGTGGATGATGTTGAGCCCCTGGCCGATCCATACCAGTCCTATGATGATCGCAATCGTGCCGATCGCCGCTTTTAACCATGTCATGTGCGTGCGTCCTTTCCACGGCGGTCACGGTATCCGGACCGTGCCTTCCTACATTCACTGTTACATACGGGGACAGGTGGCACGAAGCAAGCCACCCGGGGAGGGTGAACAGAGGGCCGCGCTTTACTGGGATCTAGTATATTTGTGCTAATGGAAAGACGACATACACTCGTTGCGCGCTCGGCGAAACCGTGACATGACGAGCTTCACCGTCCGTGAGACCCAGTGCAAGAGCCTCATCAACCGCATGCAGGGTATGCCGTTCGCCTGGAGCATCAATCCCTACCGCGGTTGCCGGCACGCTTGTGTGTATTTTATCTACAGTCTGCCCCTATGATTTGGTCATTCCGATACGTGACGCGGCAGGTGCTCCCGCCGCTCGAAGGAGGGCCACGTGGTGACAGACACAGCGAAGCCGGGCGATGAGCTCACTCGCTGGACGCAATGCTTCCTCGACGACCTGGCCGTCGTCCGGAGTGCCAACACGGTTCGTGCCTACACCGCAGACGTACGCCGCTGGATCGCCTTCTGCCAGACGATGGACACGCACCCGTTTGCGGTCCGACCGCGGCTGGCTATCGAGTTCATCCGCCAGGAGAGCGAGCGGGCATGCGGCAAGGACCGGACAGTCAGCACGCGCAGCATCGTCCGGCGCCTGTCGGCCATCCGGCAATGGTACGCCTACCTTGCGCTGGAGCCAGAGGCAACCGGCGTCGAACGCAACCCGATCCCCGCCGGGACCGCTGCTCGAGCTGGAGCAGGCGTCATCGCGGGCAAGCCAGCCCTGCTACGCTACGATCGCCCCTGCCCGAGGCACTGTCCGCCGACGAGATCGACCGCTTCCTGGCCTGTCTCACGGCCACACGGTATCGGGATCGAGCCATTGCCTGGCTCCTGAAGGACGGCGGCCTGCGCATCAGTGAAGCGCTGGCACTGCGACTGGACGATATCAACTGGAGCCAGCGACTCCTGACCGTTCGAGCCAGCAAGAATGGGACGAACCGCGTCGTTCCGATCAGTCAGGACGCAATTACCATCGTGGCCGACTACGTCCGACTGGAACGGCCCCTGTCACTTCCCCACGACGCAGTCTTCGTCAACCTCGGACGGCGCGGTTTTGGTCAGCCCTTCACCTACCGTTACTGGGTTGCGATCTGTGCGAAGGCACGTGTGGAAGCCGAGACTCCAGGCATCCATGCCCATGCATTCCGGCACACCTACGCCACCAACATGGCCGAGGCCGGGATGCCGCCGGGTACCCCCTGGGTGACGCTCAAGCGCGTCCTGGGGCTCCGGCACCTCGATACGCTGGCCATCTACAACCACGTGCGGGATAGCCGCGTCCAGCGTGAGTACCAGGGTGCCATGAAGGTCGCCGAGACGGCCCGATCGGATGGGAGGCGGTCATGATCGACGAGAGCAGACCCACCGTCCTGACGGAACAGGATCGGGCGGTGCTCGCCAAGGGGAAGATCACCCGCTGTGACCGGGCGGTGGTCCCGCACCTTTGGGACCCGTTTCGTGACGCGAACCTCGCGCAGGTGCGCCAGCTCCAGCCACCCGAGCAAGACCTGTGGAGGGCCTTCCGCTCCTGCGCGCACATGATGCTCGCCCTCGACCGCCCGTACTGGGCGTTCACCTGGGAGCAGATTCTCACCTGGCGTGACGAGAGCAGACCGAACGCAGCCGATACACTCGATATCCAGCGTCGCCAGTGGGATCAGTGCTGGGCGGACGTGACCGCAACCCTCTTCTTTCTCGGCGTCTTGCCGTACCGAGAGGCCGTCTACCAGCAGCATCACGGTCCACTGGCACGCAAATGGCTGGGAGAAGAGCAGGTACGGGAGATCGAAGAGCGCTTCCTGACCACCGCGCACGCCATCGGCTATCGGTACGAGTGGCAGGTGCTGCGACGTGGTGTCTCGATCCTGCTCTCGGTTCTGGGGGCGGCCGGGAAGCGCGAACTTGCCGATCTGATCAGGGCCGACCTCGAGGCCTGGGAGCACTGCACCGGGAGATCCTCTCGGGTCGCCTCCTCCGGCGTTACGATGGCCGAGCGGGTGCTTGCCGCCATGGGGCACCTGCAGGGCGAAGTTCCGCGCTCGGTGGGTGGTCCCTCCCGGACGCGCTTCACCTGGGGCCGGACCGCGCCAGTGATCGTCGCCACCTTCGAGCGCTTTCTTGATGATCTGCGCTCGACCCGGCGACCGGGCACCGTCGAGACCTATGTCAGCGTCCTGCGGCGTTTTGGGGATTGGCTGGGGGAGTTCGACGCAGGGGTGAGTTCGGTGGCCGCGGTTCGTCGGCACCACATCGAGGTCTACAAGCAGATGGTGGCAAAGAGCACGGTGGGAGAGTACGGCACGCCTGCCACCTGCGTGCATGCGGGCAAACGGCTGGGACAGCCGCTCTCCCGCGCCCACCAGGTCCGATGTCTCTCCTGCATCAAGACCTTCTTTGAGATGATCGAGGTACTCGAGTACCCCGATCGACCTGGCCGCCCCCTCTTCCTGCGCGGCGATATTGCGCCCACTGATCAGGAGTTGCCCCGCTTCATCCCGGATGGCGACTGGCATCGCTTGGTCGTCGCCGCCGAGCAGCTCACACCCGACGTGGCCGCAACGCTCGCCGTCCAATGGCGCAAGAACGGGATGCGCCTCGAGACCATTGGGCGGATGCTGGGGCACAAGAGCCTGCAGATGACCCTCCGCTATGCGGCCGTGATGCCAGAGACGGTGCGCAAAGAGTTCGACGCAGCCTTCGCCGCCATCGATGAAGAGCACCGAACCACGGCCCAGGTCCGGATCCGCCTCTCACCAGAGGCGCACCTGGCGGCAAGTCAGCAGTGGCGGGAGTCGCTCTGGGTTGATTTGGGGATCGGCTTCTGCGGCCTCAGCGCCTACCTCCCCTGCCAGAACCGGCTGGCCTGCCTGCCCTGCCCCCACTTCATCGGCACCAAGGAGAATCTTCCGCTCTACGGACGGCAGCGCGAGAATCTCGTGGAGTTGCGGATGCTCGGGGAAGCACTCCCGACGGACCGGAAGGAGGAGATTGATGCTGCAGTCTCGATACTGGACCGGAGAATCACCGAGGTTGCTGACCAGCTACACACGGACGAGCCCCGGTAACACAGTGGATGGAGATCACCATGTCAGAACTCATCGTCACAATCGATGCCCTGACCGGCACGGTCCTGATCGAGGACCACGACGACCTACCGCAGCGCCTGCGCGACAGCCTGGCAGCGTTCTTGGGACCAGGAACCGAGTTCGGCTGTGCCCGACCACTGGTCGTACTACCACCTCCCGAGGCGCCAGAGCGGGACGGCCTCGGCGTCATCTACTTACGGGTCTCCGGCTACTACCACAACTCCCTGGTGGAGGGACCCGGACGCCGCAGCAGCCTGCTGGTGAGCGGCTGTGAACTGGCGTGCCGCGGCTGCTGGGTTCCCTTCCTCCACCCGACCGACGCCGGCACGCTGATCCCGGTGGAGCGCCTCGCCGACGCCCTCCTCGACCCGGCCTACAAGCACGATGGTGTCAGCATCCTTGGGGGCGAGCCCATGCAGCAGCCGGAAGGATTGCTTGTCCTCATTCGGGCGCTGCGGGTGCGGGGTTGCCCTCACATCCTGGTCTACTCGGGCTATACCTACGAGCGGCTGCAACGTATGGCGGGGCAACAATCAGCGATCGACGCCATCCTTGACGAGATCGACGTCGTCATCGATGGCCCTTATGTCCAGGCGCTCTCCGATGGTGCTGGCCCGTGGACGGGTTCCGCGAATCAACGAGTGATCGACCTGGTGGAGACACGCCGGGTTGGTCGAGTCGTGATAGTTCAAGTCCGCTCATGCTAGCTCCTCAGTACCAATGGTGCGGCGAAGGGCCACAAACACGAGCCCTCCAACGAGGAAGCTGACAAAGCCGGAGAGATCTGCACCGTTCAGAATATGCGCGGCAAGCGGGCTCTGCCAGAGGGTTGAGTTAACGAAGGGGATAGCCGCCACCGTCCCGGCCAGAAGGGCGACGAGAGCGGGCCAGTGGACGCCTGTCTGCCGAAAGAAGGCAGCTGGTAGATACGCGTGCCGTCGGAAGACGAAGAGATCGAGGAGCAGGACCGCCGCCCAGGCTGGGGCCCAGATGTAGGTGACCAGCAGGAAGTTCGTGTAGGCGGTGAGAAAGCTGCCCACGAAGAGTGCATAGTAGGCCAGCACGCCGCCAATGATCCCGGCCAGCAAGGCCGTGTGCCGGCGTCGCAATGGGGCCCCAAGTGCCAGTGTCACTAGACCCGCTGTATAAACATCCATATAGTTCGCCCAGATCATGCCCAGCGCCACGAAGAGCAGGAAGGCCACCGCCAGCGGCAATGGCGTGTTATGGATGATGGTGCCCAGCAGATCTCCAGAACTGGCATTGATGGAGAGGAAGAGGACGCCGAGCATGCCCAGGGCAATCGTAGGGAAGGCGCTGCCGGCCGCCACCCAGCCGGCGAGAGAGCCGGCGGAAGCTCCTGGTGGCACGTAGCGGGAGTAATCGGCCGCGAAGCTGAACCAGGAGGCGACCAGGGCGAAGGTCACGCTGGCGCCCAGAATCCAGGCGCCGAGGTGGGCGCTTCCATGGACGGTTGGGCCGAGCATCCAGTGGATCTTTGGCCAGAGCACCACCAGCAGGACGACCGAGAAGGCGAGGAAGACAGCCGCCCCGTAGCGCTCGAAGACGACCACGGTCCTGTGGCCGTAGATGGCCACGGCGATGGAGACGGCAACCACCAGCAGCAGCAGAAGCGCAGGGAACGGCTGCCGGTCGCTGACACCGAACTCACTCAGTAGCTGCACCAGGGCATTGGTGGCGATCACGCAATCCACGGCGAACCAGCCAACCGCCAGGAACAGCGTGAGGGCGCCGGCGAGGTACGCGCCGCGGTAGCCAAAGACCAAGCGGGAGAAGACGATCTGCGGTACACCGCCTCGTGGGCCGCTGATGCTGACTAAACCCAGGATGACTGCCGCCAGGAGGGCACCGACCACGATTGCCGACAGCGAGTCCAGGGTACCGAGCCCAAAGACCACGAGAAGCGAGCCGGTGAGCAGACTGGTGTAGTTGAGGAAGGCGCCGGCCCACATGGTTCCCAACTCCCATGGCATCGTCTGCCGCTCAGTCGAGGGGATTGGCTCGATGCCGGCCGTCTCAACTCGGAGGAATTCGTCCTCAATGGAAACCTCGAAGGCGGTATCAACGCTCATTGGCCAGCTCCTTCACGTCCTGCCGGTAGTGATGCTTCAGTGGGCCGTGCCCCTGCCCAAGTGGCTCGGCATGGGCAATCGCGCCCGTCACGAACTCTTTGGCTTCGACGATCGCTGTCTCGATATCGGCGCCTCTGGCCAGCAGGGCAGCAATGGCCGCGGAGAAGGTGCACCCGGTGCCATGGGTACTGGTGGTCTCGATCCGCTCGGCAGCCAGGCGCTGCATCTGGCGACCTTCCCAGACCAGATCGATTGGAGCGCCCGGCAGGTGGCCCCCTTTGATCACCACCCATTGCGGCCCCAGCGCGTGCAGGCACCGCGCCGCTTCCTCCCGCTCCGCCTCGCTGCTGATGAGCATGCCGGTCAGGACTTCCGCCTCCGGGATGTTGGGCGTGATGACCAACGCCAGGGGAAGCAGGTGGTCGCGAAGCGCATCGATTGCATCCTCGCGCAGCAGTCGGTCGCCGCTCATGGCGACCATCACCGGATCGACGACCAGGTTGCGAACGCCATACTGACGGATCTTCCGGCCGACCACCTCGATGATGCCGGCACTGGAGAGCATACCCGTCTTGGCCCCACCCACCGCGAAGTCGATAAGGACCGCGTCGAGTTGAGCCGCGATCACCTCCACCGGTACCTCGTGCACCGCTCTGACAGCCAGCGTGTTCTGGGCGGTGATGGCGGTGATAACGCTCGTGCCATAGACGCCTAAAGCCGACATGGTCTTGATATCGGCCTGAATCCCGGCTCCGCCGCCAGAGTCCGAGCCGGCAATCGTCAGAGCCACACTCATGGGACGGTCAGTCCTTCAAAGGCCAGGGCCAGCGTGCGCGTCGCCGCTCCGACATCCACGACGCCACAAATAGTGGAGATCACGGCAATCGCATCCGCTCCCGCCGCCTTCACCTGCGCTGCGTTTTCCAACGTGATGCCCCCAATGGCGACGAGTGGCCGGGTCGTGGCAAGCCGTGCCTCCCGCAGGACGCCGAGACCGACGGCCGGGGCAGCGTCGAGCTTGGACGGCGTGGGGAAGATCGGGCCGACACCCAGGTAATCGGCTCCCGCCGCTGCCGCCGCCGGAATCTCCGCCAGTCGGCTGACGGAGACGCCGAGGATTTTCCCCGGGATAAGCTGCCGGACCGCGTCTGCCGGGAGATCATCCTGGCCTACATGGGCGCCGTCGGCGTGCACCGCCAACGCTACGTCCACCCGATCGTTGATCAGGAAGGGCACATCGTGCCTCAAGCAAAGGTCCCGCACAGCCAGGATCTCCAACCAATGTGCGGCAATCGACCCTGTCTTCTGCCGCCACTGGATGGCCGATGCACCGGCGCGCAGCGCTGCCTCGGCTATCTCTATCGCCGAATGCCCGCCGGCCTGATCCGGGTCCAGGATCAGGTAGACGCCGCGAATCACGGTGTCACCTCCTGCAGAGCCGTGGCGAAGGCCGTCCAGAAGGGATCGATGCGAGGATGCCGCAGCTCGTGCTCGCGTCCGTCTTGCACCACGTGCACTCCCTGCTCCCTCGGCACAACCTCGCCAACCCGAGTGGCTTCGACCCCGGTATCGGCCAGGCGGTCGACGACAGCCTGTGCCTTGCCGGGCCGGCACGTGATAAGGAGAGTACCCTCACTGATTGAGGCGTACGGATCCATGTGGAAGAGATCGCAAACCGCTCGCACTTCCGGCCGTACCACGATGGCGCTCTGGTCGACCAGCATACCAACGCCGGAGGCATCAGCAATCTCGTAGAGGCCACCCCAGACGCCACATTCGGTAGCATCGTGCATCGCAGTCACGCCCTCGTCCCGCACGCCCACCTGGACGGCGGTCAGGGCATCCTGGACCACCGACATCTGAAAGAACAGGTCCTGCGCGGCCTGAGCAATTTCGCCACCGAGGGAAGCGGCGATGCGATCGGGAAAGGTGACGCCAAAGAGACCGGTTGCCTCGATCGCGGCTCCCTTGGTGACAATGACGGCATCGCCAACCCGGGCCATGGCCGGCGTCACATACTTCTCCTTCTCGCCCACGGCAATGACGGTCGCTCCACCGATCATCGGATAGCCGGTCCCGTCGTAGCGAGCGGTGTGGCCGGTGACGATGGCCATCCCGATCTCCTCGCAGGCTGCACTGGTAGCTACCCACATAGCTTCCAACTGGTCACGGGTGATGGAGCGAGGCAGATTAAGATCTACGGTGAAGTAGGTTGGAGCGAGGCCAGAGGTCGAGGCGTCGGAGGCGAGGATATGCACGGCGAACCAGGCGGCCCGCTCCCAGCCGTACTCCGGCACGATGAAGAAGGGGTCGGTTGTGAGGGCCATCACCTGGCCGTGTCCCAGGTCCACGATCCCAACATCTACCCCGTGCTGTGGCCCCACCAGCACCGTTGAGCGCTTCTTGCCGAGATGGGGTTTGATTACATGCTCAAAGATCTCTGGCGAAATCTTCCCGACTTCTGGGAGCTGGTGCTCCACGACCTCCTGGACCATCCCGACCTCCATATAAAAGAAACCCGCTCTTGCTAGTGAGAGCGGGCTCGAGAGAGTCCGGTGAGGCATTCCCTGCGCCGGTATGACCCGGATCAGGTTCAAAGGGTCTGTGGCCATTGCCACACTCTCAGCGCCGAAGCGCTCCCCTAGCTCCTTTAGACTAGCACGGGCAGCGTTGCGTAGCACGCGGCGACCGAGGCGGCATGGATTTCCTCGCCACAGCAGAACGGAGGATTCCCTTGCTCGGGACACCGTTCGCGTCAGCTGCCATTCTAACCCTATCTTGGTGAGATGCCCTGCTCCCTGCGGCTGTTGTCGCCACACTGTAGATAACTGGCTGCTACGCACGAGTACCTGGGCCTCAACGCCGCCGACCAGTTTCAGGAAGTGATCTTCGCCGAGGTCAACGCTGCTGAGGTCGTGCGCGGCGAGTTATGCCGTCGTTCATGGCGCGGCGAGAACGTGGTGATTGGCACGGCCACCGATCCGTACCAGCAGGCCGAATCGCGCTATCGTATCACGCGCGGCATTCTGGTGGCCTTCCGCGACGTTCGCAATCCGGTCAGCATCACCACCAAGTCGCCCATGGTGCTGCGTGATCTCGACCTGCTGGCCGACCTGGCCAGACACGCGCCGGTGACCGTCCACTTCACCGTTACCACGCTGGACGAGACGCTGTGGCGGCAGATCGAGCCAACCACGGCCAAGCCGATCAAGCGGCTGGAGGCCATGCGCACCCTGCGCGAGCACGGCATCCGCGCCGGCATCTTCCTCAGCCCGATCCTGCCCGGACTGACCGACGACACCGAGCACCTCGAAGCGGTGGTGGCCGCCGCCGCCGAACATGGCGCCGACTTTGTGTGGGGCAGCGTGCTGCGATTGGGGCCGGGCATCAGCGAGTATTATCTGCCGTTCATCGAGCGGACCTACCCGGCCTTGGCCGAACGGTATGGGCGGCTCTACCACCGCAACTCGGCGCCCGGCGAGTACACCGCCATGGTGCAGCGACGGGTGGATGAGCTGAAGCTGCGCTACCACCTGCTGGATAGACCTGCGCCGGCCAGGGAACGGCCTGTCACGTCACTACCGATGCAGATGTCGCTGTTTGGGAACGAGGCCACGGGGAACAGAGGATCGCCAACCACGAAAATCTAGTGCATGCATACCAATGCCACGGCGACAGATAGAGATTGAACCTGGTATGTTGGGACTCGTTTCTTCATGCCCCGAGCACCGGATGCAGTGGTCCCGTCCGATTACACGTGAGATGGGAGCACCGAGTATGGTGGGGGGCTATGGTTCATCCCACTATTCGCGCGGATTGGCGCGGAATCCTACCTCTGACCGGAGGGCATGCCACCGCCGATCTCTGTCAGGGTGCATTGCCGGCACTTCTGCCGTTCTTTGTAACGCAGCGTCATCTGACCTATGCCGCCGCGGCCGGGTTGGTCTTCATCGCGAACATGAGTTCCTCCGTGGTCCAGCCGCTGGTCGGCTACCTGTCCGATCGGGTGGCCATGCCGTGGATCACGGCGGTCGGTCTGCTTCTGGGGGGAAGTGGTCTGGCGCTGGCCGGGTTCGTTCCCAGCTATCCGCTGATCCTCACGGTCATCGGTGTCAGTGGGATCGGCGTTGCGCTGTTTCATCCCGAAGCGGCGCGCTTGGTGCATCGCATGGCCGCGACCCAGCAGGCGACGGGCATGAGCCTCTTCTCGGTTGGGGGCAATGCGGGCTTCGCGATCGCCCCGCTGCTGACCACCTTTCTGCTCCTGCGCTTCGGCTTGAACGGTACGGGATTGCTGTTGCTGCCACCCGCGCTGGCGGCGCTGGTGCTGCTGAGCCGCACCCGCGCCATGGTCGCGAGCACCGGACATCATTCCACCGGCCGTGTAGTGGGAGCGGCCGCGGACCGGTGGCCCCCGTTCGCCCGCCTCAGCGGAGCCATTCTCTGCCGGTCGATCATCTTCTACGGACTCAACACGTTTGTGCCGCTCTACTGGATCGCGCGGCTGCATGGCTCCAAAGCCGAGGGCGGGGCGGTGCTGACGGTCCTGTTGCTCGCCGGTGTGGCGGGAACCCTGATCGGCGGCCGGTTGGCTGACCGATATGGGCGGCGCGCGCTGGTGATTGGCGCTTCCGCGCTGCAGGCGCCATTGCTCGTGGCCTTTACCGCTGCGGGCAACCCGCTCCTGGCTACCGCGTTGATCGTGCCGCTCGGCCTGGTACTGTTCGCTCCTTCCAGCGTGATGGTCGTCATGGGGCAGAACTACCTGCCGCGCCATGTCAGCACCGCCGCGGGTGTCACCATTGGGCTCTCGGTTACCATCGGAGGGATCGCGGCGCCGATACTTGGTGTGATCGCCGATCATGCCGGGTTCGAACCGATGCTCCTCTCGCTCGCCGTCCTTCCCGTCATCGCCGTGGCATTTTCCCTGACGCTCCCCGCCGAGGGTTCATGAATGGACAGTTTGGTGAGGAAATGTCGGCGCCGGCACCTGGACTACATTTCGACGCACACGGTGATTTGGCACCGAAACGGGAGCCATACACGGTTCAGGACAATCCGACGTCTCGAAACTGTCCATTCATGAACCGCTGAGGGTGCGCCCTCGAGATCGGACTTATGATGCGCGCACTAGCGGCTCGGGTAGGAGCAGGTGCGGGCCATCGCAGACTGATTTATCAGGAGAGAACGTGCAAACCACACCACGCCAAGTCAAAACCTTTACCGCCTATGTCGAGTGGGATCCTGAGACCCAGCTGTACGTCGGGATCGTCCCTGGTATCCCCGCTGCACACACCCAGGCGGCAACGCTCGATGAGCTACGTCAGAATCTCAAAGAGGTTCTGGAACTCTGCTTTGAGGAGCAGGCCATCGAGGCGCCCCAATTCGTGGGCATTCAACAGGTCGAGATTGAGATGTGAGAGGTGGCAGCTCCGTTAGTCGACCAAGCGCAGCCTGGCCGGTGTCGGGTCCATGGCCACCAGCAGCGGCAGCGTCATATGGGGGAATGAGACAATCGCCTGACCGGGGGCCAGACCAGGTAAGCGCCGCCACAGCCCTTCGTCGATGCCGCTGACGGTTTTCTGCAGCGCAGTCACCACCTGGGGGTCCGTGATCTTATGCAGGATATAGGAGTTGACCAGTCCGAACACCTGGCGCGGCAGGTGTTGCGGCAGCTGGGTGACAAACACCAGCCCAAGCCACCGCTTGCGACCGCGCTTGGCGATGCGCGCCACCTGCTGGAAGAGAATCGGCATTTTCTCGATGCGTTCCGCGCTGAGAAATTCGTGCGCCTCCTCGATGATGAGCAGCACCCGCGTGGGTGGCGCCATCTCAGAACCGGCCCTGCGCGCCTTTTCAAAGGATTCGTACGCTTGATCTTGTTCCTCCTGCACCCCTCGCAGGAGATCGGCGATGACCAGGTTCGAGAGCTCCGACATGCTGGAGTCGGAGAGATCGACGACCGAAACCGCGCCGGGCCGGAGCATATCTTTATATTGCAGCGGAAGCACGGAGTGGGTGTCGAAGACTTTTAAGCGGTTCAAGCGCGAAAGCTTGCCGCGTAAAGCCTGCCAGGATACCGGGAACTTGGAAATGTCGGCCAACTGCACCCGTTTCTTCAAGGCATCCTGAGTTTGCTCGGTCTGAAGCCGTGGATCGAAGACGCGTAGTTCGGTCTTCTCCAGTTGAGACAGGCAGGCGCTCACCACATCCATCAGCAGCTGTAAGGTGAGCCGGGGATACCCCCGTTCGAATTCATCGATGTCCATCACCAGTTGTTCATCCTCAGCATGTCCCTGGCGTGGGAAGATTTTGAGTTCGCGCAGCAGGGCCTTGGCTATGTCGTAGGCTTTGAGGAATCGCTCCTGCTGTGCGATTGGCAAGTCCAGAATCTCGATTACCGCGTAGGCCGAGAGGCGGGCAAACTGGAGTGAAAACTCTCGCTTCTGAGGGTGGTCGGGATTCGCGGTTTCTCGGCCCACCAGGTGATAGAGCGTCATGCTCTCCGCCGGGACGCCCTGCGCACGGATGCCCCGGACAGCCAGGGCGGTCTTCATCCTGGGGTCGTTGGTCGGCTCGTGCAGATGGGTGTATTCGCCCTCCACATCCAGCAGGATCACCGCCATGCCGGCCGCCTGCGCCTGCTGGACCAAACCGGCGATGGTGGTCGACTTGCCACCGCCGGTGGTACCCAGCACGGCCGTATGGCGCGGCAGCACATCCTTGCGGTCGGATGGGACGCGCACTTCGAGGCGGGTGTAATTGGCCGCCAGACCCAGCCGGATGTCCCCCTCGGTGCCCAGCACACCAGCCGCCTCCTGCTCATCGAGCACATGCACCGCGCTGTTCGGCAGCGGCCGCAACAGTGGTGGGCGCATGGTGCCGTCCGCCTGCTCCTCTCCCAACAGGGCGATCTGGACCCGTCCGTGGTGCGGCGGCAGGTAGATGCCTCCCCGCGTGGCGACCGTGATTAGCATCTGCGAGTCGCCACGGAGACTGTCCGGCTCGGCGAACGGCCCCTGGGACACGATACCCAGATAGGTTCTGCCGTCCCGACTGGAGATGCGCACCAATGCTTGGGAGGGAGCCCGCTGCAGATGCTCTTTGGGAAGCAGCACGGTTAACGAGCCATCTTCGCTGTTCGGCAGGTCGAACATGGTGGCACCGATGGAGCCGACCATGCGGGGATCGGGCTGTAGCTCCCCACCCGAACTGGCGACATCCACGTCGAGCCGCTGCAGCAGGTCGGCTCGGTTGGCTCGTGCCTGCCCGTTGTTGCGGGCCAGATCGTGGAAATACTCGCTATCAGCCTGGTTGTCGTTCATCGGTCTGCTCCTCTCATTTGTAACGAGTCCGCCGTTCACTGACATAGCGGAACGGTGTGCCGGCATCGGCATACGCCGTGGATATCGGTCCATCCAGGGTGTCTCGCCCGAAGGCGCCGCGGCAGACGGTGTCCGCCAGATCGATCAGCAGCGGAAAGCCGCGGTGCTCCTGCAGCACGCTGTCGGCGATGGCGATGTGTGCCGCCAGGTCGGCATGATCGGCGTGGGCATAGAACACGTGTGGTGGCGCCAGACGGGTCGCGCGATACACCCCAACCACCACCTGTGGCGCCACCTCATCCCGGAAGCGCAGGATCCACTCATGCGGCGAGAGCCTGACTCCGTCCCACCTGGTATCCGAGGTGTACGGCTGGCTGCGGAAGTGAGCGTGCTCGACGGTCGACGCGATCACGTCGCGCAGGGAACGGACAATGGCAAACTCCATGGGCCGTAAGGCGTCGCCGATAGTCAAGATCAAGCGGTCGGATGGCTCGCTCGCCACGAAGACGAACTTCTGATGCCCTTCGACCAGCTCGCGGATCACTTTGATCGACTCGATCATCAGGTCCAGACTGCCGGAGCCGGTAAGCAACTCAAAGGGCGCCGGCGTGCCGTGTCCCATCCGCCAGGTGGCCTGGGACCGGCGGAGCAGAATGGCTCGCTCGGCGTAGGCCATGATGCCCCGGCGGGCCAGCCGGGCCAGCGTATCGCGCCCGCCCGCCTGATTCAATCCGCCTCGCTGCTCGCGTCGCTCCAGCAGTTGCATCATCTCCTCGATCGGATCGCCACTGGAGACGCGCAGATCCCGTCGATAGAGCCGCTGTCCCCACGTGCCCTGATTGCCCTGATAGGAAACCAGACTCACGCCAATCTGGAAGATGGTCAGCGGCACCGAGTCGTGGCTCTGGAGGGTGGCGTCGCAGGCTTCAATGCCGCCGTTAAAGAGAATGCCACGATGAATGCGCTCTACCACCCCTTGCTCCGCGGCGTAGACCCCGGCGTGCGGTGGAGCGCCACCGTACTCGCCCAACTGGGGGAACAGGTGTTCGCGGATGACCGTGCGATGCTGCTGCTCCTGTTCCACGGCGGCCTGCACCTCGGCTTCGATGCGCGTATAGACGGCGCCCAAATCCTCGCCGGTCTGCCAGGTATCGACATCGAGGGCTCGGTGAATATCTTCGCCGAAGCCCTCGGTGAACTCATCCGGGGAAATGCCGTCTGCCGGCGGTGGGGCGGTAGGAGCCACCAGGGTGTCGATCACGTCCTCTCCTCCTTGCTCCCATTTCCCGGCGGCCGCGGCAAAGTTCGACATCTTATCGCACGACCCTCAGCCGCTGCACCAGCGAATCCGACGCTGAACGATTGGGGAACAGCTGCCGGGCGTAGCGAGCGGCAGGCGTCGGGGGCAATCCGTACCGATGGACCAGGAGTTTTTGAGCGGCCAGGCGCTGTTGGTCCTCATTCCCCGAAACACGCTCGAATACCTGCCGGCGGATTTGCTCGCCCGGCGCCAGCAACTCACAGGCCAGCGCATCGGCATCGCGCTCGGCTCGGGCGATGGCTTCGTCCAGCGGCGCGCCCGACGTGTCGCGCTCCATGAGGTGAACGTGCAGGCCAACGGGCACACCGGCCAGCAGGGCATGCATCCGCTCCTGGGTGGTGGGTGGCCGCTCCCCGTCCAATATCTGCAGTACCTGCCCGCCCAGGCGCTCGGCAGCCAGCCGGCGTGGCTGCCAGTAGTCGTGAAGGAAGTGAGCCAGCTCGTGCGCCAAGGAAAAGCGCCGCTCGTTGGGCGGGTCAGCGCTGTCCACAAAGATCAGGCCGTGGCCCCCTTGGGCCAGGAGACAGGCGCGTAGTGATCGGTCTGCTACCCGCAGGCAGCAGATCACCTCCTGGCTCCGCAGCCAGTGGTCCACGCCCGACACCCGAAGCGTGGCCTGGGACACGACCGAGAGCGGCAGCGCCCGAGCGATCGGCCCCTGCAGGCTACGGGGGAACGGTTCGGCGCCGGCCATATCCCAAAACAGCCGGGACAGCTCGAACACCCAGAGGGGCGCGCTCACCGCTCATCCTCGCTACCGGCCTTCTCGCCGTCCCGGCGGTCCCGCGCCGCCTGCAGCATCGTCGTCGTTCCTGATCCACCGCGCAATGAAGTCAGCGCGTCGGCCCGTCTCACCATGGTTAGCAGTGCTTCCGCGTCGAGCGTGAACCTCCCGGCTATCTGCTCCAGATCGTTCCAGATGGCATCCCCATAGGGGCGGCGGCAGAGGGCAACCTGACTCATCTGGTCTTCCGAGCAGCCCAGGAGTCCGGCCAGCTGCCCCCACGGTATCCCCTCGCTCCGCGCATACTCCGCCATGGCAGACGCTACATAGAATGGGTCGTCCATGGCTCGCTGAGCCATGCGCTCGATGAGATCAGGCATTGGTCTGTCCTCGCTCCAGGCGCTTCTGTAAGCGGTCCTTGATCCGTTTCACCTCATGCCGCTGCTCAGTCAGTGGGAGGTCAGTGATTCCCAGGGCCTGGGCATAGGCCGGCGTGCGCCGCTCTCCCTCGGCCATCAGCCGCAGCGCGGTGATCTCGCCAGGTGTCAATCCCTGGAGCACCCCGGCCGGAATCGCCAGCCGTTGCCGCATCACCTCGCTCACGGACTCACGCGCCTCGACCAGGACCGCCGGATCGTAAGTATCATCACCTACCTCTTTCCCAACCACCCCGGAAAGTTCGACAGATTCCAGGTTCGCCCGGTGAGACCTATGCCGCCGCTCGCGCGCCAGCAGGTTGCGCAGATCGCCCTGCGCCGAGAGTCGAAGATAGGCGATCAGCGTTGCCCGAGCAGGATCGTACGACTGCGGCCGCTTGCTCAAGGCCATGATGGCATCTTCCGCCGCCGTCTGGCAGAACTCGTCGTCGATGGCCGGGTTGCGTTCGCGGAGATAGCGCACCAGGTATCCTAAGTACGCCACCGCCAGATCCGAGGGAGCGACCGGATCAGCCGCGAGCAGCCGATGATGTAGAGCGTGTTCGTCCGCGGTTGAGGGGAGGGAGGTGAGATCGGACGTCACGGTTCAACCGGTTTAGGATGGCCACATAGTGACATCTACTATAACGCGTTTGAAGAGATTTGACAATCCTCCAAAAGTACTATACTTCTCATCTGGCGTCGGCCTCGAGTCACCGTTCCTTCCGCCCGCCGCACATTCATGGTCCAGAGCACACTTGCAGCACCCAGAAGCGGAGCCGCGCCCACGCCCCCTCTCAGTCCTCCGGCACTCACCGACGCCACATAGAGTCGCCGCAAACGACGTGTGCCGCCTCGTTCACGGCTAGTCCAGGGCGTGAACTTCGAGCGCGTCCCGTAACCGATCGGCGTAGGGCCGGCGTTCGTCCGGTTTGGTGAGCGTTGCCGAAGAGCGGTAGAGATCATCGCCCGCGTGGCGAGGGAACACGTGGAGGTGGTAATGCCACACATCCTGGTTACCGGCCGGCTCGTTGTGCTGCCTCACCGATGTGCCGTCGCAGCCATAGGCGCGCTTCATGGCCAGCGCAACCTGCCTGGAGAGCACCGCGACCTTGCCCAGCAGGTCATCAGGCATGTCGTACAGGTTCTCGTAATGACGGTTGGGAATGATCAGAACGTGGCCGGGGTTTCGCTGCCAGAAGTGGGGACTCAGGAAGGCGACGAGATCTGCATCGCGGTAGATCACATCAGAGCGTTTGGTCCAGGGGCCCTCTTCCTCCTCACCACGAGCAATCCGACAGAAGGGGCAGTCCCAACCCTCGGCTGCATGTGACCTCATTCATCCGCCTCCAGTGCATAACTCACGAGCGTTCCCATCCGACCGGAAGCTGCGGCAAGGGCTCGATAGGATCGGGTCGCAAATCGTGCCATATCCATAGTAGAAACCGTCAGCGTAAACGGATCAGTGCCGCATCGGTTGGGGTGAAACCGCACGCCCGGTAGAACTCGAGGAGGTGCGGCTCGTAGTCCACGTGAACCCAGTCCACGCCACCACGCTCACGCGCCACCGCAACGGCCCGCTCGACCAAGGAGCGACCAATGCCATGCCGGCGGAAATCGGGGCGGACGGTTGGTTCCAGCAGAAAGGTATGGACGCCGCCATCCCAGGCCAGCCTCACACAGCCGATCAGCTCATCGCCATGGTAGGCGCCGACAAAAGCCAGCGACCACTCCAATTCGGGGCGGAAGTCGTACGGCGGCTGATGATTGGGCCACGAGACAGCGTAGAGCTGATCCAGTTCGGCGTTGGTGACGGGTGGGTTCACCCGGTACTCGATGTCCATAGCAGCTCCCGGCCAAGATGCCACGCGCATTCTAGCCCGCATCGTATGCAATCTCACGCGTTCTGACCGGTTTCCCTCGGCCAACGGGAGAACGGGAACGGCAAAGCTATGAGCTACCCGTGGAGCCGGTCGATGCGCTGCTTGAGCGCCGCCATGACGGCAAGTTTGAAGGCCGAACCAACGGCCAGCGACGCATCGGGGTTGAGAGCGACGTGCGGTGAGCCATTGACGAGAACGAGCACGCTGACCTGACCCGGCAGGCTCGTGGGTCCCGCCAGGGCAGCACTCCGCGACAGGTACGTGAAGTGTACGTTGGTGAAGAGCAGACCGTCGATACGCCCCTGAACGTCAAGATGGATGCGGGCCTGAACCGTGCCGCGAGCGAAGCTCACCAGGTAGGACCCATCCTGCGGAGCGGTTGTCTTCCGGTAAAGACCGAGTTGCACCTTGAGGGTCTCGATAACCTGCTGTACTTGCGCCAGGCTCACCTGCGTCAGAAACGCCGGAGCGAACCAGCCGGCCTGCAGGTGGGAGGAAGCGAGCACACGGACCAGAGCCGCCTCGAGGGTAATGGTTACCGCGGGAGTGATGGTTGCCACGGGAGTAATGGTTGTCACGGGAGTAATGGTTGTCACGAGTTGACGGACGCCGGACAGCTGACCGGGAGCGGCCAGGACCGAGAACGGCTCGATGAGAAGCTGAAGCCCGACCGCGATGTCCGCCAGGAGCTGCGCAGGGCGCTTGGTCTTACGGTGTTCGACCATGACGGTATCTCCCGACTGTGCTCGGTTGCCGTGCTCTGTCTCAATACTTCGCCATGCTCTGGTTATTCCGGGTAAGCACCAGCCGTGTTGATCCGCTAGGTCTTGTCCTCCGCGCGGCGCTGGGAGTCCAGCCCCGCGTAGGGGAGCGAGGGCGATGGGGGAGATGCACTGATGGTCCGGTGCTGCTCGACTGGCAGGATGAATCGCGCTTGCGCCTCCAACTCCTCAATGGCGCTCAGGGGAATCAGTCGCTCGCGGCGATCGAGGGGATTGGTCATCGCGGGCAAGGTGCCCTCTTTCACCAGCGCCCGCACCTTTACCCGGCTAACGCCGAGCCGCTCGGCGGCTTCGGTGATGCTGAGCGCCGCGCCTGTCTGGTCTCGTCGTTGGTCACTCATCTTTCGACTATAGCGTGAGTCGAACAGTGTTCGGAATATTATGGAAATATATAGTAATTTAAGAAATATAATGGAATGGTAAAGGTGCGACCATGGACCGATCTTCTCCCGTTGACCCGGGCTACTCACTCTGGCGCAATCGTGATTACCTGCTGCTCTGGAGTGGCCAGTCGGTCTCCGTCCTTGGCAGCAGTATCTCTGGCCTGGCTTTTCCGCTGCTGGTCCTGAGTCTGACCCACTCACCTGCTCAGGCGGGACTCGTCAGCGCGCTCGGCGTCCTTCCGTACACCATTCTGGGGCTGCCGGCGGGGGCGCTGGTCGATCGATGGAACCGGAAACGGGTGATGATCGTCTGCGATGGAGCGCGGCTGGTGGCAGCGGGGAGCATAGGCGTCGGCGTGATAGTCGGTCACCTCACCCTCCTCCCCATCTACCTGGCCACGCTGGTTTCCGGCACAGCATTCGTCTTCTTCAGCATCGCCGAAACCTCCAGCCTTCGCCACGTGGTTCCGGTCGAGCAGCTTCCCGAGGCGGTGTCGCGTAATCAGGTGGGGAGCACCGCATGTGGCCTGGTCGGGTCATTGATCGGTGGAGCGATGTATCAGATACGGCAGGCTTTCCCTTTCCTGTTCGACGCACTGTCGTATGGGGTCTCGGTCGTGGGCCTGATGCTCATCAGCACCAGCTTTGAAGACGAGCGAGCGTTACAGACCCGGCAGCTTCGGCACGAGGTGTTTGATGGTATCCGGTGGCTGATGGGCCAAGGGCTGCTGCGCATCATGTGGGCGCTCAATGCCGCCATGGCGTTCGTCGGCGGCGGCTTCGTTCTGCTGCTCATTCTTCTCGCCAGGCACCAGCATGCCTCCCCCACGTCCATCGGCGTCATGTTCTCTGCCCTCGGCGCCGGCGGTGTGCTGGGCTCCCTGCTGGCTCCCTCCATCCAGCGGCGCTATACCTTTGGACAGATCATTATCGGGACGGGATGGATCATCGTTGCCCTCATGCTCTTGTTGAGCGTGGCGCCGAATACCCTGATGCTTGGAGTGATCGCCGGCGCCAACTTCATCTTGATGCCTGCCTGCGGCGCGGCGCTCCAGGCCTACCAGATCGCGCTCATCCCGGACGAGCTGCAGGGGCGAGTGAACAGCGCCTTCATGATCGTCGCTATCTCTGCCAGCCCCCTCGGTCGACTGCTGACGGGCGCCATGTTCCAGGTGGCAGGAGGCGCTTGGGCGGCCGTCGTTCTCGCTCTCTGCCTTGCAGCCGTTGCCCTGGTCTCCACGGCGAGTTCCTCAGTCCGTGATGCACCCTCGCTGGGCGCTAAGACTGTGCTCTCCGCGATTGAAGAGGCCTAGTCATTGCGGGCCCTCACGCCCTGGAAGAAGCGCAGCAGGTAGCCATCAGGATCTGCGACAACGAACTGGCGGTTCCCGACCAGCCCCCGGTCGGTCTTGTACCACTGCTCTTCCATGGGAATAAGTGGGGCATAGCCCGCGGCCACGATGCGCTCCAGCATACTATCGACGTGTGTGACCTCGATCTGGAAGTTGACTCCCCTCCCGAACGGATATGCCAGGGGCGCCGTACGAAAGCGTCGACCCGGGCCAACCGCCTCCTCGATCATAAGGTTGGCTCCATCGAGGTCCAGGTAGGCGAACCGCTCCTCGGGGCGCGTATACAGCACAGCAAAGCCCAGTACCGCACCGTAGAATGCGAGCGAGGTCTCGAGATGCGACACGTCGAGTTCGGGGACCAGGCGGCTTCGACCAGCGTCCATGCTCTCGGCCTGACTGATCCCGCCGTGCGCTCGCGCGACCATCAGCCCAATTGCTCGCATGTCGTGAAAGGCCATGTATTGGCGGAGGGTAGAAGCCGTCTCCATGGACCCATGCCGATTTTCTCTCCCCACTAAGGTGGCTAGTACGTATTGTACTTAAGGGAAATCAACTACCCATATCGCGCCTCGCGCGGCAATTGTCACCCTCGCTCAGCCAGACCGTCGGCCACGCTCCCTTTAAGCAGCGCGCGCTCCTCCAGCTCTTCCGCACGAGCCACGGGATCGTTCCAGAGCCGATCATAGGCAGCATCGAGAGAAGCAGAGAAATGCTCTCGTTGGTACACGTCGAGCGCTCGATCGATCACTGTCTGGATGGATAGCCCAGATTCTGCTGAGAGTTGTCTCAATGTGCTATCGTCTCCCGGCTGATTCGAACCGTTGTGGTAGTCATTGTGTGCTCCCTAATCTTTGTGGAACTATCAATTGGATCACCGCACGAGGAAGACCATGCTCGACATACGTCTCTCCCGCACCCTTACCGTCACCCCCGACCACCTCACCCAGTTTCACGCGGCTCTCGCCTCCCTGGCCGGTCAGGACCGACTGCTGGTGAACCCGGCGGCGATCGATGGCTTCATCGCACGCTCGGACGATACCTATCTCTGGCACACTGAGTCCGGTGCCACCTGGCGTGAATCGCCACTGCTTCGGACGCGCATGGATGAAGCCGGCATTCCGCGGCAGGCGCGGTTGGCACACGGGGCGTTGGGCCTGATCCACGCGCTACGAGTCGCTTCCCTGCAGCAGCCCGAACGTCCCATTCTCGGCGTTGAGGGCATCCGCTACCTGGCGCCCGTGTTCGACGGCGCCACCATCACCGCCTCGATCGAGCCAGACGGCGCCTTCTCGGTCAGCACCGACCAACTGGAGGCCAATACCGCCATTGCCGGCCGCATCATGTATGGCGCGGTAGGTACTGCGTGGGACGCGGATCAGTTTAGTAGTACGGCCGAGCAGCAACTGTTCAGCCTGGAAGAGGCCATTGGCGTCGTCTCGGCATTGATCGGGCTCTCGGTGCAGGCGGCTGGGGGGCGCGTGCTCTACATGGGGCAGCAACTCCAGCTACAGGGACTGCTCTCGCCCGGTGACGAACTGGCGGTCCAGGCGGAGATCGTCGATCGCCAGCCGGGCAAGCGCATGGGGGAACGAACGACCGCGACGGTCCGGGCAAGCCACAGCGGTGGCGAGCCGATTGCCGCCGGCGAGTCGATCTTTCTCTATCTGGAGCTAGCTGGCCTGGCGTGAAGGCCAGCGGCGTGGCCGGCGCCCCTCAGCGTTGGGCGTGCTGGGCCGCCCCTGAGATGGTCGCTCAGGTCCAGGCGAGCCGGGCCGCGCCTCGCGCCTGGGCTGGTTGCTCCCGTTGCTGGGTCGCGATCGGCCGCTGGGCGTGCCTTTCCGCTGACCCTGTGGCGTGTTGGTTTCGGGAGACCGCTGGCCGGCCAGGTAGCGTTCGATCTGGCGCAGCTCCTTGTCGTCCTCCGGCCCAATCAAGGTGATCGCCGTGCCGGTCTCGCCGGCGCGGCCGGTGCGACCGATGCGATGGACGTATGTTTCTGGGGTGTCCGGCAGGTCGAAGTTGAAGACGTGGGTCAGCCCGGTGATATCGAGGCCACGCGCCGCGATGTCCGTGGCCACCAGGACCTGCAGTCTGCAGGCTTTCAGGTCGGCCAGCACCCGCTCGCGCTGGTTCTGGGAACGCCGGCCGTGGAGCACGGCGGCTTTATAGCCGGCCCGTTCCAGGTCGCGTGTCAGCCGGTCGGCTTTGTACGTCGTGCGGCGGAAGACCAGGGCCAGGAAGGTGCTGGGCTGGTCGAGGTAGGCGCGCAGCGCCGAGAGCTTATCGCCATCCGGCACGCGCTCGAAGCGCTGCTCGATCTCATCCACCGTGGCACGCTCCGGATCGACCGCGATGGTGACCGGGTCGCGCATCTGACGATGTGCCAGCCCCATGATTTCCTGGGGAATGGTGGCGGAAAACAGCGCTGTCTGGCGTTCCGCCGGCGTCCGGCGCAAGATGCGCTCGATGGCGGGCAGGAAGCCCACATCCAGCATGCGATCGGCCTCATCGAGGATGGCCAGCCGCACGCCGTTCAGGCGCAGCGAGCCGCGCTGCAACAGGTCTTCAACGCGGCCGGGCGTGCCAACCACCACCTGGGCGCCGCGTTGCAAGGCCTCGGTCTGCCGGCCCAGCCCAACGCCGCCGTAGACCGCGATCACGCGGAGGCCGGCATGGGCACTCAGCCGGGTCAACTCGTCGGCCACCTGTAAACAGAGTTCACGGGTGGGGACCAGCACAATGGCCTGCACCATCCGGCGAGTGGGGTCGATGCCCTCGATCAGGGGAATGCCGAAGCCGGCGGTCTTGCCGGTACCGGTCTGGGCCTGGCCCAGCACGTCGCGCCCCTGGCGCATAGGGGGAATAACCTGCTCCTGGATTGGCGTTGGCGTCTCATAGCGCATCGCGGCAAGGGCGCGAGCCATAGGCTGTGCGACGGGCAACGTGCCAAACAGGGAGGAAAGATCAGATACAGTCAACAAAAACTCCTGGACATAAAAAATCCCGCCGCTACCGGCGGGGGGTAACACGTCAATATTGATTTGACAATAAATTATAGCAAATGATGCAGCGCACCCCTCAGGTGCGCTGCATCATTTGCTACTTTAGTTCACCTGCACAATCCGATTCCGCAACACGCCAATCCCTTCGATCTCTGTTTCCATCACATCGCCATCGCGCAAAAACTCTGGTGGGGTACGGGCATGACCCACGCCGGCTGGGGTGCCGGTCGCGATGAGATTGCCGGGTAGAAGGGTCATGCCGACGGAGAGCTGGGCCACGATCTCGGCCACGGGAAAGATCATGTCGCTGGTGTTGGCGTCCTGCTTGGTTTCGCCATTGAGGCGCAAGGTCACCCGCAGGCTCTGTGGGTCCGGCACCTCGTCGGCGGTGACGATCCAGGGGCCTACCGGGCAGGAGCCATCCAGGCTCTTGCCCTTGAAGAACTGTCCGCCCCATCCGTACTGGATATCGCGGGCCGAAATGTCGTTCACCACGGTGTAGCCGAAGACGTACTGAAGCGCCTGGTCCCGCGGAATATTGATACCCCGCCGCCCAATGACCACGCCCAACTCGGCCTCCCAATCGAGGTCGCTGGAGATCGACGGATTGAGCGGCACGTCGCTATAGGGGCCGGTTACCGAGGTTTGAGCCTTGCTGAAGACCGTGGGCCGCATCACCTCTTCCGATTGCACCCTCGCCGATTCTCGGGCGTGTTCCATATAGTTCCGGCCGATGGCCAGCACGTTCGCCCGTGGTGGGTTAAGCGGCGATAGCACCTCAACGCTCGACAACGGACGCGCGTACTCCGGCGCATCGGGCAGGTCCAGCAAGCGATGGGTCACACGCAAGCCATCCTCACCCATCTCGATCAAGCCAATCATGTCGTTGGGCAACATGACTCCTTGCGCTGCCGACAGCGCGTGGAGGTCAATCACAGCCTCGCCGTGTAGCACCCCCAGATATGGCCCCTGAGAATCGCGAAAGGTGAGAAAGCGCATTGATCGCTCCTTGTAGTGATGAAGATGATACTCCGCATTCTACGGCTCGGCGCCTATCCTGCTCGCCGGCCGCCGGCCCGGTTCCAAGCCTCCGTGAGCGTCAACCCAGGATGTTGACCGCCCGAGCTGCCACCAGCGCGACGGTTATCAGTGACGCGAAAGCCTGGATCATCATCAGGAGCTTGGCCCACTCGGTGAGTGGCATCGTATCGGTTGGGCTGAAGGCGGTGGCGTTGGTGAACGAGACGTACAGATAATCGACAAACGAGGGGTGCCAGCCCGTCGTTGCCGCTGCCGGTGTTGACATCTGCGGAAAGAGGAAGTCGGGCTCGCGGTGCTTTTTCAAGCATCGCTGCCCTGGGCCGCCGCGGTCCAGCTCCCAGTACCATAGCGCAAACACCAGGACGTTGGTGAACCAGATCTGCATCGAGAAAAAGACCAGTTGGCGGGCGGCTTCTTTATGGCCGGAGACCAGCGACTGTACCAGAGCCACTAGCGAGATCACATTGGCCAGGTTGATCAGGGCAATGACGATCAGCGCAAAAATGCGTTGCCAGCGGGCTTCCCGGTTGGTTCGTCGCGGCGACGTGACCAGCAGGGGAAGGAGAAGCGCGCCCTCGATGACCGGCAGCGCCCAGGGAGGCCCGATGGTCAATTTGGACGGAAGCGTCTGATAGAGCACGATGGCAAGCGCCACCGCGATCACGGCCGGCCATCGGGGTTCCGAGTGAGAAACCTCTCCCCAGGCAGCCTGGTCCCGGTCACTATCGCCCGATGTCTGCTGTTTGGTCTTCGGCGAGGCCTTTGCCATACGTCATCTTACCCCGTTGTGATGCAAAAAAAATGGTGTGCGGCGATGAGAATCCTGCTCAATGTCCCGTGGCCAGGCTATATATCAGCGGTACATCCGGAATCGTCATCACCACACCCTCGGCACGTGCGTCCAATGCTCCCCCGGGTTGACAAACGCAGGAATCATGCCGAATACGTGGGGTCTCACTGGCTCCGGATATTTCGTGAGCGATGCTGAATCGACACGGGACGGTGGCACGCGACTTGCGGCGTAGCTGGTGGATGAAGCAAAGCCTCCTTCCAGAAATAATGCACGACGGGAGATAGAACAATGACAGCGAACCATACCTTTAACATCGGAGACGCGGTGCTGGCTGACTTTGGCGGGGCGCAGATCCCGGGAGTGATCGAAGGCACTCAGGACGCCCAATTGCTGGTTCGCCTGGCTCAACCATGGGCCGACGAGACCGGGCGGCCGACCGATACGGCGTTATTGGCTGCTGACCGGCTATCGCCACTCGAGGACGAGACCTCGCCCGATCTGCTGCCGGGCTAATACCCTGAGCGACCGCTGCTAGTATTGAGGCGACAGGAGGATCCGTTTGAGTGACTGATCGCATTGTGGTGCTGGGAGGAGGCACTGGTCTCTTTACGGCGCTCAGTGGACTGCGGCGTCACGACGTTGATCTCACCGCCATCGTTACCATGGCGGATAGCGGTGGCAGTTCGGGGCGGCTGCGCGACGAGTTCGGCTCATTGCCCGCTGGCGACGTACGCCGCTGCCTGGTGGCGCTGGCAGCGGACGACCATGTGGGTCTGCTGCTGCGCCGGCTCTTCGAGTACCGCTTCGAGCGCGGTACCGGGCTTGCCGGGCACAGCTTTGGCAATTTGCTGATCACGGCACTGGACGATCTGACCGGCGGTATGGACACCGCGATCACCGAAGCCGGGCGATTGTTGCGCATCAAGGGGCAGGTTTTGCCCGTCACCCTCTCCCATAGCCATCTCTTCGCCGAGCTTTCCAACGGGGAGGTTGTGGCCGGCGAAATGGCAATCGATCTGCGCCGCGACAGCGTGCCGATCAAGCGGGTCTATCTCGAGCCCGCTGCCCAGGCTACCCCCGAGGCATTGCACGCCATCCGGCAGGCCGACATGGTGGTCATTGGGCCGGGCGACCTGTATACGAGCCTGCTACCCACCTTGTTGGTGGAAGGGATCCGAGAGGCCGTCGGCGAGTCCGGCGGACTCGCAACCTACGTCTGTAACGTCATGACCAAGCATGGCGAGACGGACGGGTATTCCGCGTCCGATTTCCTGCGCGCCGTTACCGGCTGCCTGGGTGAGGGCATCTTGGATGCCGCATTGGTGAGCTACTATGAATCGCTGCCGCGTGAGGTTATCGCACGCTACCAGGACGAGGGCGCCAGCCCCATCTCCATCGACCAGGGGCGCTGCGCCGAGTACGTCGCGCGTCTGATGGTTCGTCCCCTGGCGGCGGCCGGCACACTGGTTCGTCACGATCCTGAGCGATTGGCCGACGCACTCCTCGATCTACTCCACGAGTCACGCAAGGTCAGTCAGGAACCTGCCGAATGGCCGGCGCTCCTGCAGGGTGGATAAGACGAACGACTCAGCTTCGGTCTATCGGCCGGCGCCCACTTCGCGCCGACGGGGTTGACCCGCGGGTATCCAGGCGGTGTGTACTGCCGGCATCTGAGCCGTATTGTGCGGCCAGCTTGTTTACGTATCCAGCCTGTCTATTTATAAGGTAGAGGCAGGCGCCCCCCCTCCCCCTCTCAGCGAGGGAATCGCTCCACGTCTCGAACCACCGCCTGGCATACCCTGAGCGTGGCCTGCGCGTCGCTGAGATCCAGCATCTCCACCGGCGAGTGGGAGTAGCGGCGGGGGATAGTGGCCACCGCGGTGGGGATGCCGCCGGCGCTGACGTACACGCTGGAGGCATCGGTGTTGCCGAAGGGGAAGCTGGCCAGCTGGTAGGGGATGCCTTCCCCCTCGGCCAGGTCGATCAGATAGTCGCGCACCCGCTCCGGCATCAGATAGCCACTGCCGCGTGGACCGCTCGATACCTGGAAGACCGGCCCCCGGCCCAGCGCAACCGGGAAGGAGCGTACCTGGCGCGAGTCCGGGGTATCGGCGCAGGGAACGGTATCCACCACCAGTGCGCAGTCCGGCCGCACCCGTTCGGCGGCGATGCGCGCCCCCTTGAGGCCCACCTCCTCCTGCACCGCGATGGCCACCGTCAGCGTGCCGGGCAACTCCACGCCCTGCAGCGAGCGCAGTAACTCCAGCATCACCAGGCAGCCCACCCGGTTATCAACCGCCTTGCCCACCACTCGGTCGGGGTTCGCTGTTGGTTCCAGCTCGCTCTGCCAGGTGACCTGATCGCCGATTCGAATGCCAAGCGCGAAGACCTCCGCACTCGACTGGAGGCCCAGATCGAGATACAGCTCGCCGATCTCCGGCGTGGTGCGTGCTTCCTGGGGTGAGGTCAGATGGCCGGGCCGCACGCCGATCACGCCGCGCCGGCCGCGCACCCGGACCTTTCGTCCCACCAGCAGCGCCTCCGGCGCGCCTCCCACCTGTTGCAGTCGGATAAAAGCATCCGGCTCCACGGCGGCCACCAGCAGGCCGATCTCGTCGGAGTGGGCCACGACCATCAGATGCGGGCCGCTGCCGCCCGGTCGAGTTGCGTAGAGATTGCCGAGCGCGTCCAGTTCAACCGTGCCGGCCAGCGGCTCCATCGCCTGGCGCAGGTACTCGGCCACCTGGTGTTCGTGGCCGGAGACACCGTCAAGCATGGTAAGGGCGGCAAGTTCGTCGCGAAACCGAGTCATGTCGTGGTGGTCTGGTATCAACGGCTGTCCCTCCTGGAGCTACCTGCCATAATGAGACGTCTCGTTCATGGAATACAGGAGCCGATCATGTCACACGACCGACCAATTGCCGGCCTCATTCCCACGGTAATCGAAAACACCAACCGTGGCGAGCGGGGCTTCGATATCTATTCTCGCCTGCTGCGAGATCGCATCATCTTTATCAATATCCCAATCGACGATACACTGGCCGGTCTGGTGGTGGCGCAACTGCTCTTCCTCCAATCGGAGGACCCCGACCGCGACATCAACATGTACATCGCCAGCGGCGGCGGCTCGATCACCGCCGGGTTCGCCATCCACGACACGATGAAGCACATCAAGTCCGATGTGGCCACCATCGCCATGGGCATGACCGGCAGCATGGCGACCTTTCTGCTCTGCTCGGGCACCAAGGGCAAGCGCTATGCGCTGCCCAATGCCACGGTCCACTTCCATCCGGCCGGCGGCTACGGCTTTGGCGGATATGCTCCAGACATCGAGATCCACGTGCGGCATCTGCTGGACATGCAGGAGCGTGGCAACCGTCTGATGGCCGAATACAGCGGCCAGACGATCGACACCATTAACAGAGACTTCCAGCGAGATCGCTTCTTTACCGCCTCCGAGGCCCTCAACTATGGTCTGGTGGATGAGTTGCTGGAGCCCCACACCGCCACCTCTCCCGACGGCCAGGCAAAGTCGGACCCCCTCTCCCCCAGCCCCTCCCCCTCCAGTGGGGATGGGAGCTACGAGAGGAAACAGTTGGTCTAAAGAACTTTTCCTCCCCCGCGAGGGGGGCCGCCACACTCAAATTCGAGGTCGTCTCCACACTGTCACATTTCCTCTCTGGCCGGTGCTTAAAGAGTGGAACACCGAAACAGAGGAGGCTTCGACTCGATGGTTTTACTCGCGAGCAAATGGGTGAGCGTTCACCAGGACCGTTCAATCTCGTTTGAACGGCTGTTTGTGGCTGAGTACGGCCGCGTGGTGGCCATTGCCCAGCGTGTGCTGGGCGACAGCCACGAGGCGGAGGACGTGGCGCAAGAAGTGTTCTGCTCCTTCTACCGCCAGCACTCCCCGGATGCGCCGTATGCCGCTCCCTGGTTGCACCGCGCGGCGGCACACACCGCGCTCAACACCATCCGGGGCAAGAAGCGCCGCCGGCAGCGCGAACAGGCCGAGGCCATTGGCAATGAGCGTCTCCAGCTGGCGGCGGCCATATCGCTCGACCCGCAACGCGCCGTGGAGCGGGCCGAACGTCAGCGCGAAGTGAGGACCGCCATGTCCAAACTCTCTGAGAAAAGCGCTGCCGTCCTGGCCATGCGCTACAGCGGCCTGAGCTACGCCGAGATCGCGGCCGCACTCGACGTGAAAACCGGCCAGATCGGCACGCTGTTGCGCCGCGCCGAGGACGCATTACGAAAGGAGCTATCGCATGACACATCTCTCTGATGGAACCTTGCGCCGGATGGTCGACGAGCCTCTGGCTATCGCCGATTCAGATCGACGCCACTATCGAGCCTGTTCACATTGCCAGGAGCAGGGGGCACAGATCGCCGCTCTGGCCGGCACTACCGCACGAATCTTCGGCGCCGCCCCGGCGCCGCTGGATACCGCTCGAGCCTTCGCCCAGGTGAGCCGCCGCGTCGCCCTGCAAGGCAGCGCGGCACACGCTGGACGCTGGAGCATGCCGCGCACGCTGCGGCATGCTGTTCGACCCGCCGGTGGGGTGGCCGCGGCACTGGCCCTGGTCGGCGCCCTGGCGCTGACGCCTGCCGGCTCGCTGGCCCAGTCCCTTATCACCATCTTTCAGCCCCAGCAAATCTCCACCGTGCAGGTGACCACCCACGACCTCCGTCAGTTGAGCGGGCTGGCTCGCTACGGCACCTTCCACGCCCCGGCACGCGTCCACACCCAGCGGGTGGGCAGTGCGGCAGCGGCGTCCGTCGCCTCCGGCATGACTGTCCTGGTCCCGTCCACCCTTCCGTCCGGCGTGGTCAATGCGCCGCAGTATCAGGTGATGCCCGGTACCACGGCGTCATTCACCTTCAGCGCCGCCAAAGCCCACCAGGCTGCGCTGCGCTCCGGCAAGGCAGCACCGCCCATGCCCGCTCGCATTAACGGCAGCACTCTGCAAGTCACGGTGGGCACCGCCGTGGCAGCCATCTACGGCACTGGCGAGCTCCCCGACCTGGTCGTCGGTCAGATGGCCGCCCCCAAAATCATGTCCACCGGCGTGACGGTGAAGGAACTGGAAGACTACGTGCTGAAGCTGCCGGACGTGCCGTCCACCCTGGCCACGCAGCTCCGCAATCTGGGCGACCCGACCACTACTCTGCCCCTCCCCATCCCGGTAGACATGGCCCAGTCCGAGAAGGTATCGGTGCAGGGTGTCGAAGGAGTGGCCATCGGCGACCAAACCGGGGCCGGTAGCGTCGTCATCTGGGAAAAGAATGGCATGATCTATGGCGTCGGCGGTCCGCTCAAGGAAAGCGACGTGCTGGCGGCCGCCAACTCCCTCCACTCATGACCAGCAACCAACTGCCGGCGGTCGATCCGCTGGCAGTTGTCGATCCTCTCGCGCCAACCGCTCGCCCAGGCGTCTCCCTGCCATCAGGGGAGGCGCCCGGTGTGGCGTCGCCGGCCATCCACACTCAGGATCTGGCCAAGCGATACCGCTCCACCACGGCGCTGGCCGGGCTAACCATGTCGGTGCCGCGGGCCGAGATCTTCGGCTTTCTCGGTCCGAATGGAGCCGGCAAGACCACCGCGGTCAAGTTGCTGGTCGGGCTAACGCGTCCCACCTCCGGTGAGGCGTGGGTCCTGGGTGAGCCGATTGGCGACCGCCAGACTCGCCGCAAGATCGGCTATCTCCCCGAGCTTTTTCGCTACCAGGACTGGATGTCGGCTCGGGAAGTACTGTCGCTGCACTGCCGGCTGGCCGGGCTACCAAAGGTCCAGCATGGCGATGAGATCGACCATGCCTTACTCACCATCGGCCTGGCCGATCGGGCCGGGGATCGGGTCGGCGCCTTCTCCAAGGGCATGCAGCAGCGGCTTGGGCTGGGCGTCGCTTTGCTGGGCAGGCCGGAGTTGCTGTTTCTCGATGAGCCGACCTCGGCGCTCGATCCGGTCGGCCGGCACGACGTGCGCGAGATCGTGCGTGACCTGAAACGCCGTGGCGCCACGGTCTTTCTGAACTCGCACCTGCTCAACGAGGTCGAGCAGGTGTGCGACCGGGTGGCCGTGATCGACCAGGGCCGGGTGATTGCCATCGGCACCCTGGACGAGCTGCGCGGCGAGCAGCACGCCGTGCGGCTGCGCGTCGGCGGTCTGCCCGGCTCGGCCACGGAACTCCTGCGTCGCTTCGGCGCGGTCGACACCGAGGGCGATTGGTACGTCGTGCGCGGCATCGATCAGGAGCAGGTACCTCAGATGGTAACAGAACTGGTGGAGCGTGGCGCGAAGATCCACGCGGTCGAGCCGGCCCGCGAGACGCTGGAAGATCGCTTCTTACAACTGCTAGGAGGTTCGCCGGATGGCCATCCTGACCATCGCCCGTCTCACCCTGCGTGAGGCTTCCCGCCGCAAGCTGCTACTGGCGGTCGCCATTCTCACCGTGGTTCTGGCGGCCCTCACCGGGTTCGCGTTTCACAAATTGCTGGCCTTGCCCTGCGGCAACAGCGGCAATCCGCACCCCTGCTCTGCCCATACCCTGACCCTACTGGCGGCCACCCTGCTGATCTTGCTGGCCTTTATGTTCTCCTTTGTATTGGCGGTTGGCGCCGCCTTTATCGGCGCGCCCTCCGTGGCTGGCGATATCGAGTCCGGCGTGCTACTTTCCATGCTGCCGCGTCCGATTCGACGGGGCGATGTGATCCTGGGCAAGTGGTTGGGGCTGGCCGCGCTGATCGTCCTCTATGCCGGTATCACCTGCGGGATCGAATTCGCGATCAGCGCGGTCACGCTCAATTACGTGCCGCCCCATCCCATCCTGGCCATCCTGTTCCTGATCGCCGAGGCGCTGGCCGTGCTGAGCCTGACGCTGGCCGCCAGCACTCGTGTGTCCGCCATGACGGTGGGTATCGTGGTGGTGGTGCTCTTTGGCCTCAACTGGATCGCGGGTATCGCTGGAGCGGTGGGAGCAGCCTTCCACACTCATGCGATTCAGGACATCGGCACCGTCAGCAGCCTGCTCTTCCCCACCGATGGCTTGTGGCGGGCCACCATCTACAACCTCGAGCCGGTGGCCGTCCTCTCCGCCGGCGGCGCCGCCGACCGGGTAGCCGCCGGCAATCCGTTCTTTGTCCTGGCCGCTCCCACCCCCGCCTACGTAATCTGGGCCATCTGCTGGGTCATCGCGGTGCTGGGTATCACCATGTGGAGCTTCAATCGCCGGGAATTATAGGCAGGCTTCAGGCATTCCCCCTCCACTCCGGAGGGGGCCGGGGGCCGTTAGGGGGAGGGGGGGCGCCCGCCGAAGTAATTGCCGCTATTGCCGATCACTGGGACGACGATCACCATGACCTGCACTCCGACCTTGCCGGCCGGGTCCGCTGCGCCGCCAGGGGTGGATACGCCGGAGAGCCGGCGCAGGAGAAGGCTGCCGGCCAGCGAGGCGAATAGTGAGAGTACCAGGGATGGAAACAGTCGCATCGATTTGTCACGGTTCCTGATCGGAGGAGTGGAGGTCTGCCGGTCTAATGGACCACCGCAAAGGTGGTAAAGGCATTGCCGGCCGCTCGCGCGAAGTGGAACGACACCTTTACCTGGGCTCGGTAGGCGCCGGCGAACGGCGCCGGCACGCGATCGGTTATGTCCGCGTTGCCCTCCCAGTCGAGCTTCCTCTGCAACTGGTGCGGTGCGCTACCGGGATACGCGATACTGATATCCGCCGTGGCCCCCGGCCATCCCTGCTCGATCGCAATGTGTTCCACCAGGCCGGAGTGGATGCGTTGCGGCGAGGGCACGACTTTGGCACACACATGGGTGTCACAGGGTCTCAGAGCTTTTCCGCGCTGCAAGATATAGTAGCTCCCCGGAATGTCCGGTCCAAAGGTATTGGCGCCGAACTGCGTGTAGATCTGGCAGGCGGAGAACGCAAGGCCTCGTAACGACAAGCCTCTGATGGGATACCCGGAGAACTCACCATCGGCGTTGGTCCTTGGGCCTGGGCCGTATAACTCGACGTTGTGGGACTTTTGTTGCGCCCCCACCAGCCAGTTGGGGCAGCCCATCATCAACGAGAGGCGAATATGCGGCGGGAAGTCTCCACCAGAGATATAGATGATATCGCCGGAATGACCGCGCGCTGGCGTGGCCTTCAGCGCCCCCTGCACAGCTTGCTGCGACGGCGGAGCGGGCTGTTGCTGCGCAAAGGTTCGCTGGGACACGCTCATGTTCGCTCCCAGCAGCGTTGCCAGGAGACACAGCGTGAGCGGCCAGCTTCCACGCTGCCGTGTCATGCTTCGCGCCGCAGGGCGCCACAAGTACAGCACATGCCAGTCATACCACTCCCTTGCTCCCGGCGATACACACCGGGAAACGCAGCACACCTCTTAAAATCATAACGTAGCAAGGTGCGTAAGTGTATCATCCTACGGGAAAATTGACGAAATTAGGGACGTATGACCATATTATTCTTCGACCAGGCGCCTGGCGCGCGCTACCAGGTCGTCGATCTGGGGCAGAACGGCGCGCTCACCCTCTGGTCCGTAGGCCACGCGGCAATCCTTGGCGGACAGCCGCGCGATTAGCACCCCCGGTAGCTCTTCGGCCACGCGGGAGGCGATGGTACCGCCAAAACCGCCCGTCAGACGGTCTTCTTCGGCCACCAGCAGTGCGCCGGTCCGATCCACCGAGGCCAGCACGGTGGGCACATCCCATCCCGCGTCGACCGTGCGCAGATCGATCACCTCGGCCTCAATGCCCGACTCCGCCAGTTGCTCCGCTGCTTGCAGCGCGCGCGGGACCAGATTGCCCCAGCCGACGATCGTGACATCGCTGCCATCCCGTCGGGTTGAGGCAACGCCCAGGGGAACGCGGTAGTCGTCGCCCGGATAGGACGCCTTGCGGGCGTAGAGCGCCTTGGGCTCCAGGACGAGCACGATATCGTCGCTTTCGCAGGCCGTGCGCAACAGCCCCGCGGCGTCGGTCGCGTTGGAGGGGCACACGATCCGGATGCCGGCGATACCGGACACCATGCCCACGCCCGCCTCGCTGTGCCACAGTGCGCCGGCCCCGCCCAGATACCCGCCATAGGACATGCGGATCACCATCGGACAGGCCCAGTCGCCGTTCGATCTCCAGCGCAGGGTGGCGGCTTCGTCCATCAATTGTTGCCAGGCAGGATGGAGATAGTCGCGGAACTGAATCTCCACCACCGGGAGCCAGCCGGCCAGCGAGCGCCCCATGGCGGTGCCGATAATGGTCGCCTCCGCCAGCGCGCTGTTCCAGACCCGCCCCGGGAAGGCGTATTGCAGGCCGCGCGTCACATGGAAGACGCCGCCCTTGCCCGGTAGTCCGGGAAAATCGCTGTCCGCGACGTCCTCCCCGTAGATCACGATGCGGGGGTCGGCTTCCATGGCGGCTTTGAGCGCCCGGCTGAGCGCATAGCGCATCTCCACCGGCTCACTCTGCTCCGCCGGCGGCTGCTCGGGCGCGCGCCGCTGCAGGTCGCCGGCCGTGACGTGATCGAGAATGGTGGCCGGGTCCGGGCGCGGCTCGTCAACCGCCTGATGAGCGGCGCCGGCCACCAGCCGTGCCGCGGCGCTGTCCAGCGTCGCCCGATGCTCGTCGTCCAGAATGCCGGTCTCGCGGAGCAGGGTGGCCAGCCGGAGCAGCGGATCGCGGGCAGCCTCCTCGGCCAGGTCTGCCGCCGTACGGTACTGATCCTGGGTGTCGGTGGTGGAATGAGACATGGGACGCGTCACCATGGCGTGCAGCAGGACGGGCCCGCGGCGGGCACGGGCGTACTCAACCGCCCTGGCCACGGTGCTATCCGCTTCCACCGGGTCGGTTCCGTCGCACTTGAGCACCAGCATGCCGTCTTCCTGATAGTGCGCATAGAACCGGGAGGCATCGCCACCGGGAATGGCCCAGGTGACCGGGACCGAGATGGCGTACTTGTCGTCCTCCACCAGAAAGATCACCGGTGCGTGAGTGCGGACGGATTGCCGAAGCGCCTCTTCCACCTCACCCTCGGCCGTGGTGCCATCGCCGATCGACACATACACCACCGAGTCGGGCCGCCACGGCTCGGCCAGCGGTAGGCCCGCCTCCGTCGCGTGGACAATGCCCTCGGCCAGGCCGGTGCCGGGCAAAACCTGCGAGCCGGTGGGACTGGACTGTGAGATCACGCCGCCGGCACGGTAGCCCCAGTGGCTGGGCATCTGCCGGCCGCCGGAGGCAGGATCGGTAGCGGCGCCCACGGTCTGCCGGAACATCTCTTCGGGCGACATTCCGCTGCAGAGCAGCAGCGTGCGGTCGCGATAGTACGGCATCTTGGGGTCGTGCCGGGTCAGATGGCGGCCAAACGCCCAGCCGATGACCTCTTTGCCCGCCCCGGCGATGGAGAACCAGGCGCGGCCCTGCGCCTGGAGCGTGCGCTCCCGTTGATCCATCTCGCGGCTGACGCGTCCCACGGCATAGGCGCGCAGCACTTCGTTTCCAGTTAACGATCCGCCGATCAGTCGATCCTGATTCAGTGCATCCTCGCCCAGCGCCGAGCGGATGAGGTTCTCATACACCTCGGCCGGCCAAGTCGCTCCCTGTTCCACCGGCCGGTCAAGTGCCGGTTCTTCCGCTTGCTCATTGGCCACGGCAGTGGTATCCATGCTGCTGTCCTCCCGCGCGTTCCGCGCAACTCACCTACTATCACAATCCTACACCGCCCTTCCGCTGATCCCCCACTCCCTTCTGGTACAAGTATCCGGAAGGAGGCCGATACAATCAGGCATGATGACTCCTTTAAACACCCGTCCTTTGTCCGCCGAAGATCTGTTCACGCTGAAGCTGGTGGGCGATGCCCAACTCTCGCCGGATGGTCAGAGCATCGCCTACGTCGTCAAAGCCCTCGATCGCGACCAGAACGACTACGTGTCCAACATCTATCTCTGGTCCGACGGGGAGAGCCGCCAGTACACCGCCGGCGGCAACGACTCTGCGCCCCGATGGTCGCCCGATGGGCGCCGGTTGGCCTTTCTGTCAGGGCGTGAAGGGAAGGCTCAGATCTATCTGCTATCCACCGTCGGTGGCGAGCCGTTGGCCCTGACCGAGGAAAAGCTTGGCGCCGGAGCGCCGGTGTGGTCGCCGGATGGCGCCGAGATCGCCTTTACCGGCCGTATTCCGACCGGCGAGGAGCCGGAAGACACGGGCGGCCAGAAGGCGGCGGCCAAGACTCGGATCATCGAGCGCGCCAAGTACAAGTTCGACGGCGTGGGCCTCATAGAGGACCGGCGCACGCATATCTGCGTGGTAAACATACAGACCCGTGAGGTGCGACAGGCTACCGAAGGCGACTTCAACGACAGCTCTCCCGCCTGGTCGCCGGATGGGCGGCACCTGGCGTTTGCCTCGAACCGTTCGCTGGAGTGGGATCTCGAAGCCACCTCAGATATCTGGATCGTGCCGAGCCAGGGGGGACAGCCGCGGCGTGTCACCGACGGTCAGGGGCTGTGGATGCTGCCGGTGTTCAGCCCGGATGGCAGCCGGATTGCCTTTACTGGGTACGCCAAACCGCCCGATCGGGAGTCGACGTATTTCCCTCAGCTCTGGAGTATCTCCCGGACGGGCGATGATCTTCGCAACCTGCTGGATGGCGTCGAGTTGGAGGTGGGCAGTTCGCTCAGCAGCGACTGGAGCACGGCCGGTGAGGAGATGCTGATCTGGCGGGAAGACGGCCTGTACTTCCTGGTCTCGGAGCGCGGAACTTCCAACCTGTACCGCTGGAATGGCCAGGCTTGCTCGGTGACGGAGGGCCGCCACCACGTCATGGACTTCTCGGTGGCCGGCGGCGCCGTGGCCTACACCGTATCCGATGCCACGCACCCGGCGGAGATCGCCCTGCAGCGGACGGCAGGTCGTGGTGCGCCGGTCAGTGCCCGGACGGTCACGTCGCACAATGCTGAGCCGCTGGCCGGGGTGCAGGTGGTGCCGCCGGAGCACCTGACCTTTGAGGGCGCCGAGGGGGCCGAGATCGACGGCTGGCTGATGAAGCCGGCGCGCTATCAGGAGGGCCAGCGGTATCCGCTGATCGTCTACATCCACGGCGGACCGGTCGCCGCCTACGGCGAGACCTTCTTTCACGAGTTCCAGTTTCTGGCCGGCCAGGGATTCGGCGTGTTCTACTGCAATCCGCACGGCAGTTCGTCGTGCGGCCAGCCGTTCGAGGTCAGCATTATCGGCGCCTGGGGCACGGTCGATTATCAGGACGTGATGGCCGGCGCCGACCTGGTCGGTGCGCTGCCCTGGGTGGACTCGCACCGTCTCGGCGTGGCCGGTGGCAGTTATGGCGGCTATCTCACCAACTGGATCATCAGCCATACCGATCGTTTCGCCGCGGCCTGTGCCGAGCGCTCCATCTGCAACATGGTCAGTCAGGGAGGCAGCAGCGACTGGGCCTCGACCCGTGGTGAGCGGATGAAAGCCACGCCCGAGGGAGACCCGGAACGGCTCTGGGCCATGTCGCCGCTCAAGTACGCGAGCCAGGTGCACACGCCAACACTCATCCTGCACAGCGAACGAGACGATCGCTGCCCGATCGATCAAGGCGAGCAGTGGTTCGCCGCGCTCAAGCGCCTGCGCGTCCCCACTCGCTTCGTCCGCTTTCCCGAAGAGAGCCACGGCCTCTCTCGCGGAGGTAAGCCGTCTCGCCGCCTGGAACGCCTGGGCTTCATCGCGGACTGGTTCCGGATGTATCTCTAGCCTGTTGCGTCTGGCCGGCGCCATTCGTTCCATTGACAGGAGGGTACCCGGCGCGTAAGATGCAGGCACCGGAACCTTTTTAGTGGAGGAAGTGCCCATAGATCTTCGTGGCACGAAAGGAGGGCAATAAAGGAGGAGTTGAACCGAACGCGAATTAATACTGAGCTGCTCCGCGCGTCTGGCCCAGGTGCTAGGGGGCGGAGCATGAGTTTTTGGAGAGCTAATCGTCTCCTGGAGGAATGCATGAAGCGACTTTTGTATCTCAGCAGCGCGCTGGTGATCATCGGGTCATTCGGCTTTGCCGGTGGCCGCACCTACGCTGCGCACAGTTCGGCGCCCATGATGTCGGTGCAGCTGTGCACCTCGACGCCGATCGGCGTCCCCGCCCTGCGTGGCCTGTCCCAGGGCATCAACAATGGGGTCAATCTGGCGGTTAGCCAGTGGAAGGCTCGGTTCCTAAAGGCCCACATGAACCTGCGCCCGACTATTCCGTATGACTATGCCCGGTCGGATGGTAGCAACTATGATGTGAGCATCGCCCGCCAGAATGCGTTGCAGTGTCTGGGGCAGCCCGATACGCTGGCGCTGATCGGTACCCTGAATTCGGGCGCCGCGCTGGTTGCCGAGCCGGTGTTGAACCGGGCAGGCATGACGATGATTAGCCCCGCCAACACCAGTCCGACGCTCACCTCGCCCACGTCGCGAGCCGCTCAGGAGCCGGCGACGTATAGCCACCAGCTCAAGACTGTCACGTATTTCCGCACCGTGACCACGGACTTCCTGCAGGGACCCGCCGGCGCGATCTACATGAACAAAGTGCTGAAAGTGAGCAAGTACTTCCTGGTCGACGACAAGCAGCAGTATGGGGCCGGCCTGGCCTCGGCGCTGCAAGCCTACGCCACCGGGAAGCTGGGAATGACTCAGGTCGGCAGCGGGCACATCGACCCCAGTGACGCGGCCAGCATCAGTTCCACGTCCGCCGCGGTGGCCGACGAGGTAAAGAGCAAGAGTCCGCAGGCCGTGTACTGTGGCTGTGACTCGCAGAACGCCATCAGCTTCGCTCGTCTGCTGCACACCCGGGGATATCATGGTTTCCTGGTCGGCGGCGACGCGCTCTTCAACCAGACCTGGATCGATCAGACCGGCCTGGGATCGCAGAACAACTATGCGACCTCGGTTGGTCCTGATGTGTCGAGATCTGGTAATCACTTTAAGCTGCTGTACCAGCGAGCGTATCCTCACTTCGCCATCGAGGCGTACGATGCCACGTCCTTCGACGCGGCGAACGTGGCGCTCAAGGCCATCATGCTGGCTCATACCGCCGGTATGCTGAGCAAGGGAACGATGTTGCACAAGCGTGCTATGGTTTCCTCCTTCGTCCAAAAAGCCCATTGGTATGGCGCCACTGGTCTGACGACGTTCGATAAAAACGGCGACACCGGGGACCGTATCATCAGCATCTACGCCGTACTCGGCAATAAGTGGGTGTTCAAGGGACAGACGTCCCCCACGGGTATCGCCCCGACCAAGTAGCGATCGACCCACGCAGCAGAGGAAGGCCGGCCTGGCGCCGGCCTTCCTCGTCGCGCTCCCCACCTACGGCTCACTATCGGGTACACTATGCAGAGATTCGCCGCTCGGGCGACATCAGGCGTCCATACCCTCGGAGGCTCTGCACTGCTCGCTCGTTTTGCCCGGCTGATGCCGTTCGTTTTGCTCCTGCTCCCCGTATTCCTCGCCTTCCAGACCCTCTCGCCTCATCGTGGACTGGCAGCAGGAGCTACCGGCGCGCCCCCCACTGCGGCGACTATGGCGTCACCTGGAGCCTCATCTACGAACACCGCGTTGCCGGCTACCGCAGCGGCCACCTCAGAGCCGGGCGCGACCGTCGCCGTCACCCCTACTGTCTCGACCGGTCCAGTCCGTGAGCCGACGCCGCCACGGCACTACGTGGTAGTCATCATCATCGATGCCGGTCGCGCGTCGTACTACTCGCTGGCCCAATTGCCCCACATTCGTGCGCTTATGCGGCGCGGGGTGGTCTATAACCGAGCCTGGGTGGGTGAGCTGATGAGTAGCACGCCGGATGTGCACGTTACCCTGGGCACCGGGACCTTGCCGCGGGAGAATGGCTTCATGGGATTTGGCTGGGCCGATCCCATGACGAAAAGGACGATCGACTTCCGCACCTTGCTCGCCAACCACGCAATCGATCCGGTCTTGAATAACCTCTCTGTCCCCAGCATCGCGACGCGGCTCCACCAGTTCATTCCGAAGGCCATCTCGGTGGTGGGCAGCGGACACAAGGACTATGCGGCAGTGGGATTGGGCGGTGGCTCGGCGGACTACGAGTTGTATGGCCGCTTCACCAACACGCAATTCATCCCGGCCTTTTTGCATGCGCCACCACCGCTCAGTCCAGCGGAGCGAGCGAGCCTCACCGTCCCGCGCCCGCTCGCGATGGGCGCCGAGGATACCTGGGCCTTCAACTACGCCGGCATTGTGGCTCGGCAGGTTCGACCGCGACTGCTGATGCTGAACCTTCCGGAGATCGACACCTGGGGGCATTGGCAAGGGCCGGCGGATATGCCTCTCTACCGGAAGCTTATGACCAATATCGATCGGGGTATCGGCCGGATCGAGGCCATCTACCGGCGGCTTGGTCTGCTGAACCGCACCGACTTCATCATCACCTCCGATCACGCCATGATGCAGTCCCACGCCGCCCACAACTGGGGACCGGTGCAGGTCGCGGCCGGTGGTACGGCTGCCGGGGTGGCGCGGGCCGATGGTGATGGCGGCGCCATCTGGCTCAAAGATCCAACCCAGGCCAAGGCAGGAGCGGAGCGCGTGGTGGCCATGAAGCCACAGCACGTGGACGCCGTCTTTTACCGCTCTCGCACCGGCAACGACTTCACCTACCTGCCGGCATCGCCGCTCACGTGGCTGGTCAATCAGCAGGCCGCCGCTGCCCTGCAGTATCTGGTGAACACCACGGCCGGCCAGAACGGCCCGGATATCTGGGTGCTCTACCGCGAAAACTATACGGTGGTACCGCGCAATGTGCAGGGCACCTGGAAGGGCACGCACGGTGGCCCCACCTGGAAGGTACAGCATATTCCGCTCATTCTGTCCGGGCCGGGCATCCGAGTGGGCGCGCAGTCGAGCTTTGGAGCGCGGTCAATCGATCTCACACCAACCATCGAGCGTCTGCTCGGCTTGCCGCCCATTCACCGCGATGGTGTGATCCTGGCGGATGCGCTGATCAATCCCAGCAAGTTTGAAACCGACCCACAGCAGGCCATCGCCCCCACCCTGGCCGCCGATGTCGAAGGGATGCAAGCGCAGTCGACCTACGACTCCGCCGGATTCGGCACCTGGCCACACCTCCCGCCCCCGGTCTACCGCTGCAAGCTGCCGCCCGGCGCTACCCCGGTGCACCAGGTGGAGTGCAAGACTACTCCGTATACGGCAACCAATCGGTAGCGAGGCGCCTACTCCGTCCAGGCCAGCCCGGTCCCTTTGCGCCGTACCTCGACCACCATCCAGGCCAATCCGATTGCGGTGCCAACCAACACCACGGCGGCGGCAATGGTCACGGCCAGCCGGCGCTTCCAGTGGATGATGACCTCATCGGACGGAATCGAATTGGGCAGTAGTCCCTGCTTCTCCAGGGAGATGTCGTGCTGCGCGCGCTGCGATAGCGCGTTCACAAACACTGTCTGCGTTGCATCCGAGGCATTCTGGGCCGCCGTTTCGGAGGCGATTGGGCTGGAAAACGCGTCCGCCAGCACCAGGCCGTCGCGGGCCTGCGGTTTGATCCCCATGAAGCGCTCGATGGTCGGGGCAATATCGGCCAGCCGCGCGGGTTCATGCGACACGCCCGGCGCCACCCCCGGTCCGGAAAAGATCAGGGTTATGTGCTGCGAGCCCCAGTCGGCGCCGCCATGGCGGCCGAACATGATGGGCAGGCCGCTGTTGGCCGAATTTTCGCGTAGCAGGATGGCAACATCTTCACCTGTTGGCCCGGCTTCGGTGCTCAGCAGGTAGTCATAGGTCTTCACCAGCTCTGGCGGACACGATTCGCACCCCGCCATCTTATAGGCGTAGTGGCCACCGTTATGGGTCATGTAGTAGATCGCGGAGACGTTATCGTAGTGGTGGGCGTAGAGCGCGGCGGCCACCCGTTGGTTGTTCGCCATGTTCTTCAGCCAGATCGACGTCATGGAGGGACCGCCCTTGCCGCCGCCGTTGGTCAGGATGATGCCGTGCTGGCCAATCAACCCCTGAATCTGGCTGACCACCGCGGTCCGATCGATCACCCGATGATGGTATTGAATCATGCCATGGTCGGACGTGATCACGAAGAGCGTCTGGTCGTAGATACCCGCCCGTTTGTAGGCATTGATCATTTGCCCCAGATTGCGATCGAAAGACCGGTACAGCCGCGCCTCCTCTGCATACCACTTGGAGGACCAATGGCCGACCGTATCGACCTCCGCCAGATTGAGCATCATGGCACGGGGCCGGTACTGCTGCAAGGTCTTGACACCGAACTTCATCACCAGGCTGTCCTGGTCGCCCAGCGGTGTCGGATCGTAGGTCAGGGGAAGCGTGCTGTTGTTGCTGCTGGTGAGCCGCTCCTGCAACGAGCGATCGTGCAACAGGTTAGCGGGAACTGGATGAGGCCCCAGCGTGAATGGCGCCCAATTACCGTTCGGTTCGCGATCGTACGAGAAGATCCAACTGGCGTCTGGACCGCCCATCGGACCGGCGGCATGGAAGTGAGCGCCACTTCCCGCGATTACCACCCCATTCGGATATTTGTGGCGGATCAGGCCCGACAGGGTGGGAGTACCGGAATCCCTGATGACCTTGAAGGCATAGCCGTTCTGATAGTTCTTTACATCCTGAAAGGTCGGAGAAATCTTTCCGGTGCTGTGGATGCCCCAATCCCAGTTCACGATGCCGCCGTCATCCTTGGGGAAGGAACCGCTGCCAATGACCGCGTGACCCGGCGGGGTAATGCTCATCAGGTCACCAACCCAGGCCCGGTCGTACTGGTGGGCGTGTTGCAGCAAGGCGCGCATGTTGGGCATTGAGCCCAGATTCAGAGAGATATAGTCCGGGCGTCCCGCGTCCAGCACGATCATGCACAGATACTTCGCTCTGACCGTGTTGGCGGCCGAAGCCGCGCCGGCGGTCGTGGGTACCGCCCCCCAAATAAACGAAAACAGGAGCAGTGGAACCAGCAGACGTTTCATTCTCACCTTCATCATTGGGTCATCTATCCTGTGAATGGTACCAAAGGCTTGCCGTGCCAACTATCTCAATTCTTAAAATGTCATGAACACGACGCGATTGCTCTGCGCGTCCACCAGCACCACGACCGTCCCTCGAACGACGATTCCCTCATCGGGCGGCAGAGTATTAAACACACCGTGTACCACCACCATGTCGACCAATCGATTGGCTCCATAGCGGTGGATCAAGTCCGGCACGTTGACGTCGTGCTGGGTGGGCCGCGGTAAGCTGGTGCGCATTACCGCGCCCAGCTGTCGGAGAGCGAGTGTGCGGCTACTCACCAGGCTCGGCCCGCTTTGCCACACCATGTACTGGCGCGTGTAATCCAGACCGATCTGCGTCGGATTGGCTCGCGGGTTCAGCAGAGGGGACAGGACGATAACCCAAGCGGCAGCCAGGCACACCGCGATAAGCGATATGGCTGCTCCCAGCCGAATGCGTTTTGGTCGCATAGAGCTGGTGGATACCGAGAGCGTGTCTGAGGCTAACGTCGCGATTGTCCTGCGAAGTACATACGTATCCCGTTGGCGTACCCGCGGGCCGCTGCCTTGATGATCGACTGCTTCAGCAGCGCCGCCGCATCCCGCGGACTGGAGAGATACATGGTTTCGACCAGCGCACCAGGCATGGCACTCCCAATGACGTAGTGGCGAACCGAGGGGCCGAGCACCAGGAACCAGGGATAATCCGCTCGGGTCTGCGGCACCACATCGGCCACATCGGTCTCCACGCCGTTATTGGTGTCACCGTATCCCGCTTGCCGCACTGCACTGGATACGCTGCTGGTGAGCAGCTTTGCCAGCTTCTCACTCTGTCGCCAGAAGGGACGAGCCGGGCAATAATACCCGTGCGTCCCGTGGATCCCTTCGTTGGTGCTGGCGTCAAAGTGAATCGACACCAAGAGATCGGCGTGATGCCGGTTCGCAAAGAGGGTGCGTGCGCTGAATTCATCGACGTGGTCGATCTGTCCGTCCGCGTTCAGGTCGCGCGGCGGCGTATTCACTGCCTGATCTCGCCTGCGGTCGACATAGACGCGATAGCCCATGGCCTGGAGATCCTTCGCCGCCACCTTTGCCACCGCCAACGTCAAATATTTCTCGACCTCGGTGTCGCTCGCCGCCGCTCCGGTGTCCGACCCACCATGCCCGGCGTCCAGTACGACGATATAGGGGGTACCCGTCTGGTGGCCACCGCGCGCCGCCACCCGTGCGGGCAGTGCCAGAGATGAGGCCGCCAGAGCGCCCAGGAGAAGTGCTTGAAGAAAATGCTGACCGTATCGCATAGGAGAAAAAACAACCGTCCCTAATCAACACTCTGCAGGAAAATTCGTAGAAGTGGCCTTCAGGCCGCTGCGGTAGTGGCCTGATGCAACCGCTGTTCGTCATCAACGATCGCTGCACCGCAGCCGCTCCGCATACGGAGCGGGTAGAGGGCCATCCGCAGGAAGTTTACCATGCAACGACCGCAAATCTCCGGGCCGTGCGACAAACTCCACAATTGTTAAGGTCTTGGCACTCGAGCTTCACACCAGCCGCGTAAATCGGCCACCAGAGCCTGCGCCTTCGCCCGGTCAAACGATGACACATCGGGGCGTAGATCATAACGAAACGCCAATGCGAAGGGATTGAGCATCCCCAGATCTTGCATTTCCGCCGGTGGACGAGCGCCGCCAGCCTCCAGAAGTTGTAGCAGATAGAGCAGATTGTGACTCAATTCGTACGGTATATCCCTCTCGACCAAGACCGCTTTCAACAGCTTCTCGGCGGCTTGCTGCAGGCGGAAGCCAACGGTCTCCTCACCCACCTTGGGCGCATTCATCAGGTGATCTGCCGCAGCTTCATCCTGGGCCGCTTTAGTCAGCATCACTACCGCCAGATCATGCGGCGTCTTAGAGAACGATTCCCTCCTTGAAGGCTCGGGAGATCAAGGTTTGCCGAACGCCCACCCAGTCCTCTACGTCCTGGGCTGAATACACCAGCACATCGGCCGGGATCTTCAATGGGATCAGAGACCGCTGCAGCCGAACCATCTCGGCAAAACGATCCTCGACCGAGGCCAGGATCACCAGACAGTCGAAGTCGCTTCCCGGTCGCGCTTCGCCCCGAGCCCGAGACCCAAAGAGCAGCACTTTAACCGGATTCGCCGCCGCCACCAGCAGCCGGCCCGCCTCCAGAATCACCGGCGACAGCTCGACCACCGGGCGCTCTACAGCGTCCATCGCGAGCCCGCTACTCCTCATCCCGCCAGAAGGTGAAGCTCAGCTTCTGCTCGCTCTCGCGATTCCACTCGTAGTGAAAGTCCAGGTGCTCGGCGATGGGCCGGAACACCTCCCAGAAGTGGTCCGCGTCGGCCTGCTCCAAGCCAAAAAAGTGCGAGAAGCGGTCGCTGGCCAGCTTGCCCTGCGGCGGCCAGTCGCCCACCACACACTCCGCCCAGTTGTCGTGGCCCGAGACCGACCGCAGACTGGCCCCAGCCGACACCACGTTCAGCGCCGCGCGCTGCATGATGTCCTTGGCGCCATACCCGTGGCCCCAGCCCGGTGCGAAACGCTCGCCGAGATAGCGCGCCCAGTCCTCGACCGAGAGATCCCGTGCCTCTAAATAGGCGATGGTGGCGAACAGCACATGCTGAAAATTGTCCTGTCCACGTTCAGCGATTTGCAGCGGAGAGAAGGATTCCTGCGATGCTTCCATGTCATTGCCTTTCCACACATTCGAAGCTCGGAGTCAACGGTAGGTGAGACGCACTGGGGTCCTGCTAGACCAGCCCGCGGCATAGCGTCAGCACATTATGATGCAGTGCACCCCCCCTCCCCCAGCCCCTCCCCCTCCAGGGCAGAGGGGAGAAACTCGCATCCTGCGATAATCAGGTACGATGCTGATCATTCCCGCCATCGACCTGCAGGATGGCCGCTGTGTGCGGCTGCTGCGGGGCGACTTCGCTCAGGAAACGATGTACGGCGATGATCCGGTGGCCATGGCGGGGCGCTGGTATGGGGCGGGCGCCAGGGTTCTGCATGTGGTCGATCTGGATGGCGCGCGCCTGGGACATCCGGTTCAGATGGAGTTGATTCGTTCCATGGCGGCCCAGGCGCCGATCCAGGTGGGCGGTGGGCTGCGCAGCGCGGACGATGTGGAATACGCCTTCGAGGCCGGCGCGCGACGCGTGGTGCTGGGCACCGCGGCTCTCAATTTAGACCTGGTCGCCGGGGTGGTGGCCAGCCGGGCCGACCAACTCATCGTGGCGCTGGACACGCGCGGCGACACAGTGGCTGTGCAGGGCTGGGTCGAGGCCAGCGACTGGACCCTGCTCGATCTGGCTCGCGCCCTGATCGAGGTGGGGGTTCGCCGCTTTTTGCATACCGATGTGGAGCGCGACGGCGCCCTCACCTCACCCAACTTCGCGTCCCTAGAGCGGCTGGCAGCGCTGGGCACGCCAGTCATCGCTTCGGGTGGCGTCTCCTCCCTGGCAGATGTCGCCCGGCTGCGGGAGTGCGGGGCCGAAGCCGCGATCGTGGGACGCGCGCTCTACGAGGAAGTCTTCACGCTGACAGAGGCTATGGCCCATGCTGGCTAAGCGCATCATTCCCTGTCTGGACGTCAAAGACGGACGGGTGGTCAAGGGGATCAATTTCGAGGGACTGCGCGACGCCGGCGATCCGGTCGAGTGCGCCGCCCGGTACGAGCAGCAGGGTGCCGACGAGGTGGTATTCCTCGATATCACCGCCGCGGTCGAACAGCGCGACACGCTGGTGCACCTGGTCGAGCGTACCTCCGCCGCGGTCTTCATTCCCTTCACCGTGGGTGGTGGCATTCGCACCGTGCAGGACATCGAGCGCGTGCTGCTGGCTGGCGCCGACAAGGTGTCGCTGAACACCGCGGCGCTGCACGACCCGACGCTGATCACCCGTGGCGCCGAACCCTTCGGCAGTCAGTGCATCGTGGTGGCGATCGACGCCAGGCGAATCAACGGCGGCTGGCAGGTTTTTTCGCACGGCGGTCGCACGCCCACCGGACGGGATGCACTGGAGTGGTCGCGGGAGGTGGTGGAGCGCGGCGCCGGCGAGCTGCTGGTCACCAGTATCGATAGCGACGGCACCCAGGCCGGCTACGATATTCCCCTGCTGGCCCGGCTGGCCGAGTTGGTCTCGGTGCCAGTCATCGCCTCCGGTGGCGCCGGCAGCCTGGACGATTTCCGCCAGGCTCTACAAGAGGGAAGCGCCGATGCTGCGCTGGCCGCCTCTGTCTTCCACTACGGCGCCTATACCGTGGGGGATGTAAAACGCTACCTGGCGGAGCACCGAGTGCCGCTTCGTCCCGTCCTATGAGCGCGGAACATCTCCCCGCCCTGGAACGGATCGACTTCGCCAAAGGCGATGGTCTCGTCCCCGTGGTCGTACAGGACGCGAGCAGCCATGCCGTGCTGATGCTCGGCTACGCCAATCATGCAGCGGTGGAGCGTACCCTCCAGACCGGCCATCTCCACCTCTGGAGCCGCAGCCGGCAGGAGCTCTGGTACAAGGGCGAGCGATCCGGCAATGTGCTCCAGGTATGCCGCCTGACCGCCGACTGCGACGGCGACACCCTGCTGGCCGAGGTCCAGCCCGCCACCGGCGAAACGCCAATCTGCCACACCGGCGCCGAGACATGTTTCTTTACGGAGTTGGAGACAGAGTGTGCGACGGTCGGAGATATCGACAGCACCCCGATATCGGCCAATCCCTGAGGGTGGCAATCCTGGGAATAGATAGAATCTACGCAGAGTCGACGGCGCGACGGAAGCAAGGGCAAGCGTGAGTGCTATGGAGCGAGACTCGGTGGAGACGCCCCACACCTGGCAGGATGGCTGCAGTCCGGAGGACAGCATGCCGGGCGCTGGCGGTTTGCTGCGCCTGGGCGACAATCTGGCGCCCCGCTGGATCGCGCCGCTTTTCCTGGCCTTCAGCGTGATCTTGATTCCCTGGATCGCGGTCCTCAGCGTGACGCTACCCGATCGCCAACTGGCCCGGCATTACAACCTGTCGTGGGCCGGTTTCGACGTGCTGCTGGTCCTGGCCATGAGCCGCACCGCCTGGCTGGCCTTCCGTGAGAAGCGCCAGATGGAACTGGCCGCCGTCGCCACCGCCACGCTGCTCATCGTCGATGCCTGGTTCGATGTCACCACCGCTCAGCCCGGTTGGCCCCTGGCCCAGGCTATCCTGCTGGCGGTGTTCGTCGAGCTGCCCACCGCCGCGCTAGCCTTCTACATCTCACGCCGCGTCGAGCGCCTCTCGTCGCACAGCAAGCAGGCGGCATAGGGTATAAGGGGGAAGGGCAAAGACTTCGGAGCCTTGACACACTCGGTATCTCGAGATCGAAAGGGCTTTGTATTGAAGCGTTTCCTATTCCTGGCGACAGCACTGCTCCTCCTCGTAACGTCGATACCTGCCCAAGCGCGGTCCTCCCGGGGGCATGGGTTTGTGTTCTACACGATTGGCACCTTCACCCACTCCTCTCGCCTTTTCCATATCTCCTCGTCGGAGTGGCAAATGAAGTGGCAGTTCAACTGTCACGGGAGTCGCGATAATTTCATCGTCAACGTGTTGGATCAGTCTGGGAATGATCAAGGCACCGGTGTGAATGAATTAAGTACGGGTGGCCATGGTACTGAGTATATGCATCAGGGCGGAACGTTCTACCTAACGATTAATTCCGGCTGCGCGTGGGCAATTCATGTGTATGCGGCGCATGGCTCCTGGGGACCGAATGGAGGCAACAAGCGGGCAGCATCAGTCCAGACTGTTCCGTGTGCCCCCTGAATGGCAGATGCGCTGGTCTTTTGACTGTAAGAGCTTTGGGAGTAGCGGTAACTTCATAGTCGATGTCGCTTCGCAGAAGGGATTTACCACGATTCCCGGCGTCAATGAATTAACCACCTTGGATAGTGGCACGGAGTACATGCACCAGGCCGGCACGTATTACCTACGCGTGAACAGCGAGTGCAACTGGAAGATCGCAATTACTCATTGAGCATGTCGTTGCCAGTGGGTCAGTTTGAAGCTACGGATTGAGGATTCCACATGGGCTTTCGTCGGGCAATGCATCCTGAATGATCCAGTGAGCGACAGCTCTCACATCCGCCCCGATATGAGTCGGATCGCCAGCGTCCTTGTCCCTGGCCGCTTGTCCCCAACCGGTTAAGACCAGGCACCCTTTGGCACCAATATCGTGGGCGGCAGCAATTCCTGTTCAGTTGGGCAATGGCTCTAGACACTCCCGGAATCATGCTGTACGCGTCGGGAGATTCCGCCTGGACTGGCATCACGAGCGTCCCATTCAGATCGAGAAAAACAGCACGCATGGCTTGTCTCTTCTGCCCTATACTTCAGCCAGGATTGACTGCCTGACCGGGCGAATCGGGCTCTGTGCCTGATCTACGTTCTCGCGAAACACCAACCCATTCGCTGCGGCTTTATTCTCTTCCAAACTGCTCACTGAATACAGGTGGGCTACAAAAACGAATGTCCCGAGCTAAGCCGAGGGCCTTTTGATAAGGTTTTTAGCCCTCAACTCGGCACGCCCACATACGCGGACGACTTCACCCGGGAACCAACGCGTTGCAGAATAACTTCAGGCAGCGCGCTTACTAAAACGTAGCATCTATGGTCTCAGTCGTAAAGCCTGCGATTGTCGCGTTGTCGCGATTTCTTCAGAACCAACTATTAACTCAAACTGATCCCGTGGCACGAGTCGGCAGCCACGTCCTACGACGCGAGTCCCACCCGTTCACCTGAACAGAGGTTTCCATCGAAGAGCTGACAAGCTGTTCTATTAATCCATCCAGCGGGACCGGCTGGGGATGCCGCCCGGCCACTGTGAGCCATTGAAAGGCGCTGTTGAGGATCGTGTGGGCGCGTGGATCGCCGCGCAGGTGATCGATCAACATAGAGGTGTCGGCGACTATCACCGAGCGAGACGGTGGGCCATACCGGGGCGGACGCGCTCGACGCAGGCCTCGCCGTCGATCTCGCGATCCTTCCAGGCGCCGAAGGTCGCCTCAAGCACGTGGGTGGCGTCGGAACGCGCCGGGTCACCGTAGGCGACGGTCAGGGCTCGGCGGACGAGTTCAGCGAGGCCGGCGCCGGTGCGGTCCGACTCGTGTTTCAGGCGCATGTATTGGGCATCTGTGAGGGTAATCTGCGTGCGATGGCTCATGATGGGAGTTTACATCCCACCGAGGGCCGGGTTGTCGCTCGAACTCCTGCTGCCCAGCTCAAAGTCATAAGGTGATATTGCCGAGTGTTCGGTCACAGGGACGCACTACCGACAGCCCAGTCGCGTCAATCCGAGGGAAGGTCCTGAAGGGTACTGACATCGTGCTCTGATTCTCCAGCCAGACCGATGGCCTCGTCCAGCATGGCGCGATACGGTTGGAGGCAATCGCCGTCTGGACAGTCCGCCGGATGCTTTTCGGTGACCTGGGCGTTGCGATCCAGCTTCACCCGCATGGCGCCGGGGTTGTGAACCTGTTTGCCGGAGGGCAGTAAAAAGGTTGGGCTACCCTCAACCTTCAGTTCCTCCCAGCCGTGGTGGCTTTCGGCGATGACATCCCGGCGAAAGCGGCCGCTGTCCCAGTCGATCAGAAACTGCTCGGCGTCCAGCCCGGCATCGCGCGCCACCCGTTTCAGTTCATTGCGCATGCAGACGGTACGGCTCTGATCGAAGAAGGCCAGGCGCACCTGCCAGGCAAACTCCCAGCCCGCCTCCTCCCCCTGCTGCTCCGCCGCCTTTTCCGCCTCGAAGGCCGGCAGGAAGGTCGGCACGAAGAGATACTCGGGCGCCTGCCAGCGCTGGATCGGCAGTTCGGGTTCCTGCTCTTTCATCAGGTCGAACTCCACGTCCAGGATGGGCTTGGGTGTGGGGCGCCGATTCTTGAGCTCAAGTGAGAGCGCGCGGAACGACAGGCGCACCCGGTCCTGATACTCCGGCCAGACCTGGCGCAGCCGGTAAACGGCCATATAGGCCCACGGGCAATGAATATCGGAGTACAGCTCAACGGTGGGCAGGGCAGTCTCGTTCGTCATGGCATCCCCTTAATAGTGCAGCCGGCGGTGCTCAATGGGTTGGTGTTGGAGGGGGCGATCACACTGCTATCGGTTACGGCCAGGGCCTGGGGACTCGGCGGCGGAACGAACCGCAGCAGGAGATGCAGCGCCTTGCCGGGGTGGATGCGCGGCACTCGCAGACCGATATACGATACCGCGCCGGCGCGAACGGGAACGGGTAGCAGCAGCGGATAGGCATGACGCACCCATTGCAACGCAGGGCCGTACAGAATGGGGCTGCCCGCGACGGCCGAGGTGTTGTTCACCGTGACCGCGGCCCGGATACGCCCGGTGGGCAGACGGTGGGCGCGGCACGAGACGGTGTACGGAGCGGCGGAATCGCTCGATCCGCATCCAGCCAGTCCTACCGCCAGTCCTCCCAGGCAACCGAGCAGTGCGAATCGAAAATAGCTCACTTCTCAGCTTACCCTGCCGGGTCCACGCGACCCGGCCCACATCCTGTACCATACGTAGCAATGAGTCGAACAACTGTCGTGCGCGATGACGGTCCTGGGCCGAACCGCAAGTGGCTGCTACCGGCCCTGCTGGTCCTCATCATTCTGGTCGCGCTGGCTGCTGCCTTTTTCGCCACGCACCCGCACGCGTTTGGCGGCAGCGCCACCAGCACACCGACCGTGACGCCGACGCCGCGCGCCACTGCCGCGCCCAAAGTCGGTCCCACCGGCACGCCGCGGCCGGGTCCCACCGGTACACCTCGGCCGGGCGGTGTGAGGCCCGGTCCCACCGGTACGGCACGGCCTGGCGGCGTGATACCTGGCCCGACGGGTACACCCCGTCCCGGCCCGACCGGCACTCCGCGTCCTGGGGGCGTGAGACCCGGCCCGACCGGCACCCCGCGTCCAGGGCCGACCGGCACCCCGGTAGCGGGTCCCACCGGCACACCGGCGCCGGGACCAACCGCTACACCTACCGTGTAGTTAGCGCACTATCTGTATCTGATGGTGAAACTTTGCTATGGTGAAGAACAACTGGAGGCTATCCCGATGAATATAACTGTGACTCCCCGCGCATCCGATGAGCTGAAAAAAGCGACCGAGGCGCGAAGCCAGGAGCAGGAGGCTGCTGCCGTCCGTGTCATGGTCCAGTCGCGCTGCGGCTGTGGCTCGGCGCACTTTGCCATGGGCTTCGACAATCCGGAAGAGGGCGATAACACGATCGACCTGGGTGGCATCACCCTACTGGTTGATCCCGACTCGGCTCCATTTCTCGACAATGCGGAGATGGACTACTCGGACGATCTGATGGGCCAGGGTTTCAAGATAAACGCTCCCAGCGCCGGCGGCGGTTGCGGCTGTGGTGGTGGCGGAGGCGGCTGTGGCAGCCACTCGCACTGACCCGAGTACAGCTACGCGCATAACGTAATCGTCGCTGGTTACACCAGCACCCCGTGTTTTCGCCCAATGTCGCGGAGTGCGTCCAACGCCCGGTCCAGGTGTTCGCGTTCGTGCATGGCGCTGACCATTATTCGTAGTCGAGCGGTGTCCTGCGGCACGATGGGAAAGGCGATGCTGGGGGCATAGATGCCGCGCTCGTAGAGTTCGGTGCTGAAGGCCACCGCTCGCTCCTCCTCGCCGACGATGATCGGCGTAATGGGAGTGACGGTGTGTCCCAGACCGTAGCCCATGCTGCGGAGTTCGCCCTGGAAGTAGCGCGTATTCTCCCATAGGCGGTCGAGCAGCACCGTATCGCGCTCCAGCAGATCGAGTGCGGTGATGCAGGCAGCGGCCACCGCCGGGGGGTGTCCCGTCGAGAAGACAAAGGGACGCGCGCGGTTCAAGAGATAGTCGGCCAGCGCTTGATCGCCGGCAGCATAGCCGCCCATCAGCCCCAAAGCTTTCGAAAGGGTGCCGATCTGGATTGGCACCTGTCCCTGCAGGCCGAAGTGATCGACCGTGCCGCGTCCATGGCTCCCGATCACGCCCGAGGCATGGGCGTCGTCCACCATCAGGATCGCGTCGTACCGCTCCGCGATCTCCACCAGTTCAGGCAGCGGCGCAATGTCGCCATCCATACTGAACACGCCGTCCGTCACCAGCAGCTTCCGCCGGTGCTTGCTCTCTCGCAAGGCCGCTTCCGCCGCATCCACGTCGGCGTGGGGATACACCGTGATCTGCGCCCGGCTCAAGCGAGCTCCGTCGATCAGGCTGGCGTGATTGAGCTGGTCGCTGACGATCAGATCCTCCGGTCCCAGCAGCGTGGCCACGGTGCCGGCGTTGGCGGTGAACCCGGACTGATAGACGACCGCGGCCTCGGCCTGCTTGAAGAGCGCCAGACGCCGCTCCATCTCCCAATGCAGCGTCATGGTGCCGGTCACCACCCGGACTGCTCCGGCGCCGACTCCAAACTCCTCGGTGGCCTGCACCGCGGCGCGGATCATGTCGGGATGAAAGCTCAGACCCAGGTAGTTGTTTGAGGCCAGATTTATGACCCGCCGCCCATCGATGACCGGCTCCGGACCCTGCCGCTCCTCCAGCACTGGCGGATACAGCCGCCCCCTTGCCTCCCGGATACTGTCGATCTCCGGTTGTAAAAAATCCCAGGTGGTTGCTACTGTCACGATGCATTCTCCTCCAGGTCCTGCAAGGCCCGCCGTATGTGTTGCGCGATAGAGCGGAAGGCTTCAGCCTGGCGCGACTGTGGCTGATCCACCACGATGGGCCGTCCAGTATCGCCCGCGCCACTCACCGCCGGGTCGAGCGGAACCATCCCGAGCCGGCGCACGCCCTGCGCCCAGATCGCCCGCTCTGCCGGCACCCGAGAGAAGATGTCGATTGGCTCGCCACAGTGCGGACAGAGAAAGCCGCTCATGTTCTCCACCGCGCCGAGCAGCGGCACACCGGCTCGCGCGAACATGGTGATCGCTTTTCTGGCGTCCAGATGGGCGACATCCTGCGGGGTGACCACCAGCACGGCGCCGGCCAGCGACAGGCTCTTCAGTAACATCTGTTGCGTATCCGCCGTTCCGGGCGGGAGATCGACCACCATGTACGCCAGATCGCCCCAATCGACCTGGCGCACCAGTTGCTGGATCAGAAAGCGCATGGTTCCCGCGTCGAGCGTCAACGGCTGATCTTCTCCCAGGATGAAGCCGGCCGACATGATCTTCAGACCGAAGCGCTCGATCGGTGGGATTGGCTGTTGATCCGCCGGCCGCCGGCTCGCCATGGTCCAGTTGACGGTCCATTTTTCGCGCTTCAGCCCAACCATCAGGGGAATGTTTGGGCCATGAAAGTCGGCATCCAGCAGCCCCACCGCGGAACCGCCCTCGGCCAGGGCCAGAGCAAGGTTCAGACTGACGGTCGACTTGCCCACCCCGCCCTTACCGCTGCCCACCGCGATGACCTGTCGAGCCGGCGACGGCAGTGCTTCCTGTAACGCATCAAAGGTAATCACTCTGACGCCATTCTTCCACATTTCCCGGTCATGTCTGAACGAGAGGCGCATCCCTGCTTCAGTCTGTAGTGACTCACACGAGCGCGAACGGCACGCCACTCTCCCTCTCCCCCAACCCCTCTCCCGGCGCCGTTGGGCGACCTGTCCATGGGTGGCCGCTGATCGAGGAAGTGGGCGAGTGTGTGCTGTATGATGTGGGCGGTGCGTGAGACAGAGTCGTGCGCGTGTCGGCGGCGATACAATCCGCACGCGAAGGCTCGCGCTGGCTGGCGAGGAGGGGAATGGGTGTATACGCCTGCATATTTCCGCGTGACGGATCTGGCCGTCCTGCACGGCCTGATGGATCGATTCAGCTTCGCCACCCTGGTGACTACCCACGGCGGTTGCCCCATCGCGACGCACCTGCCATTCCTGGTGTATCCCGACGACAGTGAGCACGGGACGTTGATCAGCCACATGGCCCGCGCCAACGAGCAGTGGCAAGACTTCGCGCGCGGCGATGAGGCGCTGGTCATCTTCCAGGGGCCTCACGTATACATCTCACCATCCTGGTACGAGGAGCACCCGAGCGTGCCTACCTGGAACTATGCGGTGGTGCACGCCTACGGCGTCCCGCGGGCGATCGACGACGAGGCGCGCGTCCGTGACGCCCTCCGCGCGCTGGTGGACCAGCACGAGGCCGGGTTCGACGAGCCGTGGCCGATGGATCTACCCGACGAGTACGTGCGAAAGATGGCGCGGGGCATCGTCGCGTTCGAGGTGCCGATTTCCCGCCTCGAAGGCAAGTTCAAGCTGAGCCAGAATCGGTCGGCGCGGGATCAGGAGGGGGTCGTCGCGGCTCTCGCGGCCAGCGGCAACGCGATCGACCGTGAGCTGGCGGAGCTGATGCAGGCGTCGTCCGGGGAGTAGAGCGCGACGATTGGCGGGCAGTTTCACGCCGCCTGGCACAGATGATGCCTCGTGTGGGAGAGATACACTACCGCGCACCAGTGAGACGAGGTTTCCATGGCCACGACCGACCAGGAACAGGAAGAACGAACCGAAAGCGAGACCCTGCATGGAGAGCGTTCCTACCTATCCTACACGCTGCTGATCGTGCTCTATCAGGCGCTCTTTGGTGGTTTTGTGCTGCTCTACCGTCGCTGGCGGCACCCGCTGGAACAGATCACCCCGTTAGATTTGACTCTCCTGGGACTCGCCACCATGCGTCTGTCGAAGCTGGTCTCGGAAGACGAGATCACGGCAGCGCTGCGTGAGCCGTTCATCGACGAGAGCGGCGGGACCAAGCAGCCCAAGGGGCACGGCATGCGCCGCTCGCTCGGTAAGCTGGTCCTGTGTCCGATCTGCACCGGCACCTGGGTTGCCGCCTTTCTGAGCTATGCGCTCCACCTGAGTCCACGCTACGCCCGGCCGTTTCTCGCCATCATGGCCGCTTCAGGTATCAGCCAGACCAGCGACGCCTTCCTCTCCCTGGCGTATACCGACCGGGACTTACTGCGGAAAAGCACCGACGAGTAGCACCACCCGCCGCATGTGAGCGATCGGGACCTGGAGACGAGCGACCACCTCAGCGTCGTTCCTGGTCCAGCGGCTCCAGGAGTTTGCGGGCGCGCAGGCCGAGGAAGAGCGGAATCTCCTTGCGTGAGGTGTTTTCGGCCCGGGTGTTGGAGACGGCGGCGGTCGCCTTGTGGCCTGGGACCTCGTCCATGCGATCGACCAGCAGGCCGCGGGCGGCCAGGCCATTCACGTAGTCGCCAATTGGGCGATGAAAGCTACGCGTGGTTTTCGCCTCCTTACCCGGCATCAGCTTCATGGGCACCGGTAGTGGCGTGAGATAGCGATCGACCCGCCGGTAGACGAGCTTGCGACCCTCGTCCCAGCCCCAGCCGCTCTGACGGGGCACCCGAAAGGCCGGATGCGTCAACAGGATCACCACTCGTCCACCCGGCTTGAGCGCCCAGGCGACGGATTCCAGCACCGGTTCCAGCGGGTCCATGTCTTGCAGGCTGAGGAGAAAGACCGCGGCGTCGAACGACGACGCCCGCAAGCCGGCAATACTGGTCAGCTTGCGCGCGTCGCCCACCATAAACCGACCCTCGCCTGCGTGGTGCTTTCGGGCCAGATCGAGCAACCGCGGGCTAGCGTCCACGCCGGCATATCCGGCGCCGGCCCGCGCGATATACGGAGCCAGCACCCCCTGGCCGGCGCCGATGTCCAGCACCTGCTCTCCCGGGCGCACCTCGAGCAGCCGCATGACCGTTGGGATGGCTACCAGACGATGGTGCTCGCTGCCACCCTCCCCGACCCAGCCGTTGTACCAATGGGCCAGCGGATCCCAGCTGGTCGAAGCCGCCGGCCGTTGCGTCGCCGGTGATCGTGGTCGTCTATCTGTAGGCACGTATACCTCTGCTACCGGAGCGCCACTGCGAAGCCAATCGCCAGCAGTACCAGGAGCACAGCGGCCAGCACCGTAAACGTACGATCTTCTTGCCGGATAAATTGGACCCAGGCCACCACGACACCCACCAATGGTGTGGCAAAGAGCAGTAAGATGCCGAGGTCCAGGACGGCTTCGGGCTTGCCGTGGAAGAGACTGGGGATCACCTGATCGAGCGGCAGGACGTGGGATACGGCGTTCTTGCCATGCAGCGTGGCCAGGATCAGGCCGATCACCATGATGGCGATGCTGGCCAGCAGTCCGACCAACATGGTGCGGGCCACGGCTCGATAGGTGCGGGTATCGTCGGCGGTGGAGATGGCACGTGCCATGGGTCTAGCCCCCCCCGATTCCCAAGACGCGCAGCACCATTTGCACCGCATAGAGGCCCAGCACCACGGTGAACGTGTTGCGCAGCGCTGTCTGGCTCAGCCTCCCCAGGAGTTTGGAACCCAGCGAAGCGCCCAGGAAGACGCCGATCGTTACCGGCACGGCCAGCGCCGGATCGATGTACGACAGGTGATGATTCTGTGGATCGTGCGAATTGTAATACACAAAGGCGCCGGCCATGGCGGTGATTCCGATGATGTAGGTACTGGTGGTGGTTGCTACTTTGATCGGCACCTTCATCACCAGGTTCATCACCGGGACCTGAACGATACCGCCGCCCACCCCCAGCAGCCCCGAGATCAGTCCGGCTACGGTCGAGGCGCCCACACCAAAGGGGACGCGCTGCACCTGATACTTCACCGGCTCCTTGCTCGCGGCGTCGTAGTAGCTCCCCCGAAAGCGCAGCCGGCCCTCCGCAGTTAGCCGCTCAGCCTCGGCTGGAGTCGGTGTCCGGGAAGAACGGGTCGAGGCAAACATGCGATAGGCGCTGGCCACCAGCACGGCGGCGAACACGGCGGCCAAAACGCGCGCGTTGATGTGCGTCGCCAGCACCGCCCCGATCACCGCGCCGGGTACAGTAGCCAGGGCCAGCAGCAGCCCCAAACGAATATCCGCCACCTGCGTGCGCACATAGACGTTGCCGCCGCCCAGCGAGGTCGCGATCACCGCTACAATGCTGGCCGCGATCGCGGTCTTCAACTTGATGCCGAGGAATAGGTTCAGCGAGGGAATAATGAACAACCCGCCGCCGATGCCCAACACCGAGCCAAATGCGCCCGCGGCCACGGCAATGACGAACGAGATGAGAGAAGAGGCAAACGTCAAAAGGAAGTCTCTGAACGTGGAATGGGTGTCTCATGCTATCAGGTAGGATTGATAGTTATCGGGCGTTGAAAGGCTACTACTCTTCTTGCCCACACTTGCTATTGCCAACCAGAAGGGTGGCGTCGGGAAAACGACCACGGTGATCAACCTGGGCGCTTACCTGGGCGCGCTGGGAGCGCGTGTGCTGCTGATCGATTGCGATCCCCAGGCAAATACCACGAGCGGACTGGGGCTGCGGCCGGACGGCGGGGGGCTGTACGACGTGCTGGCCGTTGGTGACCCGTTGGTGGATGCGATCGTGTCCACTGGCACGCCTGGGGTTGATCTTCTGCCCGCCACGCCGGACCTGGCGGCGGCCGAGGTGGAACTGCTGGACACCGATGCGCCGGACGGACTGCTCCGCGCCGCGCTGGAACCGGCCCTCGACCGGTACGACTTCGTTTTGCTGGACTGTCCGCCCTCGCTGGGCGTGCTCACGCTCAATGCCCTGGTGGCGGCCGACGCCGTTCTGGTGCCGGTGCAGTGTGAATACCTGGCGCTGGAGGGGCTAGCCCGACTGATGAACACGCTGGACCGGATACGAGCCACAGCCAACCCTCGGCTGCGGATCTTTGGGCTGGTCATGACCATGTACGATGGTCGTACCACGCTCTCGCAGCAGGTGGCCGAGGAGGTGAGGCGGCACTACCCGACGCTGATCTTCAACGCGGTCATTCCGCGCAGCGTACGCCTGGGCGAGGCGCCCAGCTTTGGGACTCCGATCCTCCAGTACGATCCACAGTCGCGTGGCGCGCTGGCCTATCGAGATCTGGCCCAGGAAGTTGCGGCCCGCGTCGAGCCGTTCCACTCCTTATAGACAACGCTATGGATCAACCAGTAGCGAGCGAGGACCCGCATGAGTGAACAGCCGCCCGATTCGGTCGCTCCGCCCCGTTCCCGCGGTCGCCGCGCCCTGGGGCGGGGGCTCGAGGCACTTATGCCCTCGACCGCGCCCGGTGGCCTGACCGAGATCGACATCGACCGGATCGACCCGAACCCCACCCAGCCGCGAGTACGCTTCGAGCGTGGGGCGCTGGAGGATCTGGCGGCCTCGATCCGGGAGCATGGCATCGTCCAGCCACTGGTGGTCAGCATCGCGGACGGCAGCCGCTACCGCTTGATCGTCGGGGAGCGCCGCTGGCAGGCGGCGAAGCTCGCCGGCTTACAACGTGTGCCGGCCGTGGTGAAGGAAGCGTCGGACCTGCAGACGCTCGAATTAGCCCTGATCGAAAACGTGCAGCGCGCCGATCTGAACCCGCTGGAAGAAGCCGCTGCCTATCAACGGCTGATGCAGGACTTTGGCCTGACCCAGCAACAGGTGGCCAAGCAGGTCGGCAAGAGCCGCGTTGCCGTGGCGAATACGGTGCGGCTGTTAGTCCTGCCAGAAACGGTCAAGCGCGCGGTGGTCGAGGAACGCATCAGCGAGGGCCATGCTCGCGCTCTGCTGGCCCTGCCCGACCAGCAGCAGCAGCTGGGCCTCCTGGAGCGCGTCGAGCGCGAGCAACTCAACGTGCGTCAGACCGAGGAGCTAGTCCGCCGCCTGCTCGAGCCGCGCCGGCCGCGGCCGGCCAGCCAGAAAAGCCCCGACATTGAAGCCGTCGAAAGCGAATTGCGCCGCGCCCTGGGGGCCAAAGTCTCCCTGCGGCACGGCAAACGCGGCGGCAAGATCGTCATCGAGTACTACTCGGACGATGAGTTCCAGGGGCTCTACGACCGATTGCGGGGACCGGGGTAGAGGCGTACCGGACTCATTCGAGCCCACTTCACGTCACATCTCTGCCCCTGGCCGGCAACTATCCGATGACGCAGTGGCCGGCGCTGTTGCTCCATTCGGACTGAAGGATATAGGAGTCACCATTGAGCACTACATCGCCGCCGTCGTCAGCGATGGCGCCGAAGGAGCTTGCGCACTTGTCACCGATTTCCTGGGTGTCCGAGGCTGCCCAGGCGTTGGAGTAGGGGTCGGTGAGCGATTCGAAGAGTTCATGCGAGGTAACGTTGACCGCGATATCGCCGCGCGCATCGCTGTTGGGGGCGCTATCGTCCGTGAGTCCCCGCTCGACTTTCTGGCACGCCACCGGCAGATCGGCGATGACCGAGTAGATATACGTCACACCGCTCTGCCGGAACCAATTGTGCGAGCCGCAGAAGCCGCCCTTGGTGCCCGGGTGATAGGTGCAATGCGGTGGAATGTTCTTGGTGGGATCGCCCGGTCGAGTGCAGGTCTGGATGTTATATGCGGTGTACACCAGGAACATTGCTTCGCCCGGCGGATTGTCCCACTGCTGGTCGGCGATGACCCTCTGGATCTCAGCGTGGAGGTCTGCGCTGGTCAGCGGATTGTCGAGCGAACCACGTCCCTGCAGATATGGCGTATCGTCCACCACACCGTCGTTGGTGTCGAACGTGTTCTGGATTCGTCCCTTGCGGTCGTGATACTGCGTGACCAGGCTGTAAAAGTCGGACCCGCTGAGATCGTTCAGAAACTGGACGACAAGGTCTTCGTAGTTGCCGTCTGCGTTGCTATTGTCAGGCTCATGGAAGTGGGAGCCGGCAGGCAGCCAAAAGATGGGGTAGACAGTCGGGTGGTGCATCACCGCGCCGCCATGATATGGCAGGTTTTGCGTGCTGTCGTGACTGTAGCTCGCCGTGGATGCGGCTCCGACTCCCGTTGCGGCGAAGGCGCTCAGCAGGAGGGCCGACGCGGCGGACGCTAGTGATAGCAAACGAAGGGAATGCCGCATGGAAATATCTCGTTTTTCTATAGTCTTGTGCCGAGCAGGCCATCAGAGCATACTCTACTCGAACGCCACGAATTTGTCTAGCGTCAAATGTCGCGGTTCGGTGACAACCTGGTTACTGCTCGGGTGCGACGAATGACCACCCCAACGTGTCATAATCCCCACAAAAGGTGAAGAGTATGCGCGTTACCGTCTTCGGCTCGGCCCGTGTCACGGAGGAGAGCACAGAATATCAGGATGCGCTGCGGCTGGGCCGCCTGCTGGCGGAACGGGGCGACGTGATCGTCTCCGGCGGCTATGGTGGCATCATGGAGGCCGTCAGTCGCGGCGCTCACGAACGTGGTGGTCAAGTGCTGGGCGTGACCGTCGCGCCGTGGGTCGGGCGCATCGCGCCGAATCGGTACCTCTCGGAGGAGCGCAGCGCCAAGACGCTCTTCGAGCGCCTGGAAGCGCTGGTGGAGAGCGACGCCCTCATTGTCCTTCCCGGCGGCGCCGGCACGCTGGGCGAACTGGCCCTGGCCTGGAATCTGCGTCAGATGGACCTGATGCCGGCCAAAGCGATCGTCATGGTCGGCAGCCGTTGGCGCCGTCTACTGGACGCCTTCCGGCAGAACCTCATCATCGGCGATCAAGATGTGGCGCTCCTGACAGTGGTCGACACCGTCGAAGAGGCGCTCGTCGCGCTCGACGCCGGCGCCCAGGGGCAGTGGTTCGGCTAGCGGTCAGGTGGTCATGGATGAGTCTGAGCGGAGGGCGTGCGAATCCCCTCCACCGCGCTGACGAGCGCCGCTGCTGCCGGCGCATTGGACGCCGGCCCGACCTGCAGCAGGATCGTGTTGTGCCACGGATCCTGGAAGACGACCAGGTCACCGGCCTGCAGGGTGCGGAAGCCGGCTGCCTCGATCCGGGCCACGACCTCCCCCCGGGCGTCCTCGCTGGGCAGGTCGATCGTGAAGAAACGCAGTCCCGCCGTGCCCTTGGGAGCCGCTCCGGCACCGCGGCTGTGCCAGGTGTTCATCCCCAGGTGATGATGGTAGCCTCCGGCTGAGATGAACAGCGCGGTGGGCATCCGGGCCACGATATCGAAGCCGAGCAGATCGTGGTAAAACGACTCTGCCTGGGCGATGTCGCCGACCTGCAGATGGATATGCCCGAGGGTGGTCCCCACCGGCAGACCGGCCCAGGGCTCGCCCGACTGTACAGCCTCCGTCAGCAGGCCCTGGATGTCGACCGGGTTCGCCGCCATCCGCACCTGTCCGTCGATCCACTGCCACTGGTCGCGAGGCCGGTCGCGATAGATCTCGATACCATGCCCATCGGGATCTTCCAGATACAGCGCCTCGCTGACCAGGTGATCCCCCTGACCGGGCAAGGGAAAGCCCAGCTCAAGCCAGTGACCCAGCCAGCGGCCGAGGTCGGCCCGCTTCGGCATCAGGATGGCGAAGTGGTAGAGCCCCGCATAGCTCTGCCGGTCGCGTGGCCATGGGGCCGCTCCGGCCTGTTCGTGGAGGAGGAGGAGCGGGGTCCCCGCTGCCCCCAGCGTTGCGTCCTTGCCCTCCTGCTCCAGAACCTCGAAGCCGAGCGCCTTGGTGTAAAAAGTGAGGGAGCGTGTGAGGTCGCTGACGGTGAGGGATAGGAGGCCCACAGTCGTGTCGGGATGGATTGAGGTGGTGTGCGTGTTCTGAGAACGTGTCGTCATGCTGCGTCTCCGCGGGAATGGATACGTTGCCGTGCTCGTGCCCGGCGAGGCCGGCGACCGAGATCGTGCTCGGATCACTGCCCCGCCGGATCTGGCCCGCCCAGTGGCGGACCATTCGAGCGATTATTGCTGCTTGATGGCCTCGATGTCGATCTCGATCTTGAGGTCATCGCCCACCAACCAGCCGCCGGTCTCCAGGGCGACGTTCCAGTTGAGGCCGAAGTCTTTCCGGCTGATGGTCGTCCTGGCTTCCAGGCCGCCCACTTCCGTACCGAACGGCGATTTGCCGACACCGTTGATCTCCACGTCCAGCGTGATCTGTTTGGTCACACCATGAATCGTGAGATCGCCGGTGACTTTCAGATCGTTGTGGTCGACGCGCTTGATCGTGGTGCTTTTGAAGGTGATCTGGGGAAAGTTCTCGACGTCCAGGAAGTCTGCGGAGCGCAGATGCGCGTCGCGCTGGTCGTTGCGGGTGTCGATGCTGGCGGCGTCGATAACGACATCGACCTCCGCCTGAGTTGGATCCTCGACATTCCCGATGATTGTTCCCTGCACGCCGGTGAATCGTCCCTTGACGGTGGTGACCATCATGTGCTTCGCCCTGAACTCGACCGAACTGTGGGCCGGGTCGAAGTCCCAGGTGGCGCGTGTCCCGGTCAGTGTGCTTGCTGTGTCGGTAACCATAGTTTCTATCTCCTTGAAAGTTTGAATATTTAACATTCAACTATGTTAGTATATAGTAGAACGTTCAAGTAATGCAAGGGGTGAAATCGGTGGTCGAGACACGGTGGCTGAACGCCGAGGAGCAGCGGACCTGGCACGCCTTTCTGCGGGCGACCCGGCCGCTGTTTGCCCAGCTTGAGCGGGATTTGCAGCGCGGCGCCGGCATGCCGCTCACCTATTACGAGGTGCTCAGCGTGCTCTCGGACACGCCGGGGCGCGCCCTACGAATGAGCGAGCTGGCCGATGCGCTGCAGGTATCGCCCAGCCGTCTCTCTCACGCCGTGGCGCGCTTGGAGGGAGCGGGATGGGTGCAGCGGGAACTGTGCCCCGCCGATCGACGTAGTTGGTTTGCCCGACTGACCGAGGAGGGATTCACCGTACTCGAGGCAGCGGCGCCATGTCATGTCGAGAGCGTGCGCGAGCACCTGTTCGACCAACTGACATCCACGCAGCTCGATCAACTGCGCGACATCAGCGAGTCGCTGCAGCGCCACCTGTCATCCTCGGCCGCCGGGTCGCGCGACGCCATCATGCTCACCTCCTCGCTTTGAGTTGTCATACCAGGAGCCATACGCATGGAGCATCCGCCCCTCGCCCAGCAGCTCGATCGCTATCGGAGCCGCTTTGTGGGGCCGCATCTGGACCTGGTGCTGGCCTCGATGGCGATAGGCAACACGGCGGGACAGCTGTGGGAGATCCTAGAGGAGGACGTGTCGCCACTCCTGCTGCTGTGGGACCAGGGCAACAATGTCCTCTATCTAGCCGGTGACGCCCACCCTCAGTCCGCACTCTCGGCCCTCACCAGCGTCGTGGACCAGCGCCTCCGTCCCCAGGCTCTCGCCGCGGGGGCGTCGCGCTTGAAGGTGCGCGCGCTGACCCCCTGGTTAGAGGAGGCGCTGCCCCGCATCTTTCCCGGCATCCCGCTTCACGCCTCGCCGGCGCTCTTCTCGGTGCATGAGGCCGGCTCGCGCCTGCCCATCGCGCTGCCGGCTGTCCCCGGCATGTCCCTGGTTCCGATCACGTCCGACACCCTCCGCCGCGATAGTTATGCCTATATGGACCAGGTTCGCGACGAGATCCGTGGCATGTGGCCCTCCGAGGATCGCTTTTATCAACACGGTTTCGGCGCCCTGGCCGTCCTGGATGACGAGATCATCTGCTGGTGCACAGCGGAGTATGTCGGTCCCACGCACTGCGGCATTGGCATCGCGACCTCGCCGCGCTACGAAGGTCGCGGCGTTGCCACGGCCACGGCGGCACAGTTCGTCCAGCAGGCTCGGGAGCGCGGTGTCACGCCGTGCTGGGAGTGCGCTCTGGCCAATCACGCCTCGGTGCGAGTGGCCGAAAAGGTAGGTTTCCTCGGCTGGGGGAGGGAGGATGCGGCGAGGTTTACAACCCCTTTGACGCCATGCTTTATGGCTTCATCACGACCTTGATGCAGTCGTTCTGCTTGTTCTTGAAGGTGTCATACATTTCGGGCGCGTCGTCGAGGCGCATGCGATGCGTGATGACGAAGCTGGGGTCGATCTCGCCGTTCTGTACTCGTTCCAGCAACGGAGCCATGTAGCGCTGAACATGGGTCTGGCCGGTCCTGATGGTGAGGGATCGGTTCATCAGTGAGCCCAGCGGAAACTTATCGACAAAGCCGCCGTAGACGCCCGGTACGGAGACCGTGCCACCGTTGCGGCAGGCCATAATCGCCTGGCGCAGGGCCGTCGGTCGGTCCGTCTCCAGACGCGCCGCCTGCTTCACCCGGTCATAGGCGCCGGCCAATCCTGTGTCGTGCGCTTCCAGGCCCACCGCGTCGATACAGGAGTCCGGGCCGCGTCCCGCGGTCTTCTCCTTGAGCGCGTCCAGAACATCGCCGTCCTCTTCGTAATTGATGGTCTCCGCGCCGCTCTGCTCGCGCGCCATGCGGAGCCGTTCCGGGAATCGATCGATGCCGATGACCCGTCCGGCGCCCAGCATGAAGGCGCTTTTGATAGCGAACTGGCCTACCGGACCGCAGCCCCACACGGCCACGGTATCGCCGGGTTGGATGTCGCAGTTCTCCGCCGCCATGTACCCTGTGGGGAAAATGTCGGAAAGGAAGAGAACCTGCTCGTCGGTCAAGCTATCCGGCACTTTGATCGGCCCAATATCGGCAAATGGCACCCGAACGTATTCCGCCTGTCCCCCCGCATAGCCACCGGTGAGATGTGAGAAGCCAAAGAGACCGGCCGGCGAATGGCCCCACAGTTCCTCGGCCATCTTGTGGTTCGGGTTCGACCGCTCGCAGACGGAGAAGAGGCCTCGCTCACAGAAGAAACAGTGGCCGCAAGCGATGGGGAAGGGAACTACCACGCGGTCTCCGGCCCGCAGGTTGGTTACCTCACTGCCCACCTCAACCACTTCGCCCATGAACTCATGCCCGAGGATGTCGCCCTCCTCCATGGTCGGTACGTAGCCGTCATACAGATGCAGGTCGGAGCCGCAGATCGCGGTCAGGGAGATCTTCACCACCGCGTCTCGAGCGTCCTGGATGCTGGGGTCGGGTACCTCTTCCACCCGGACGTCGTTCTTGCCGTACCATCGGTTCGCTTTCATCGTGTTCTCCCTTTGCGGCGCTAATAAAGGACGGTACTGCGATCCAATTCGGCAGCCTGTCCCCTCGCAGACTGCAAGCTTCGTACCGCTGTTTTCTGTTAGCCCTGATGGTGTGGCGGCGTCGGCGCTCGATCTATCATCGAAGAGAAGGTACGGGAGTCTCTGGCAGTACGTCGTACGACCGTGGGGTGACACGGGTCGGTATGCCATCGAGCTGCTGGCGGGGGATCCATGATGAACGACACCAACGACACAACTGTTCGGGCCGCGGAACTGCGGGATGCCGCTGCAATCGCCCGAATCTACAACCAGGGGATCGAGGAACGGCTCGCGACCTTTGAGACTGAGCCGCGATCAGAGGACCAGATTCGAAGGCTGCTGGCTGAACGCGATGACCGCTTTCCACAGGTGGTAGCGGAACAAACTGGACGGGTGGTCGCCTGGGCCGGCGCCAGTCCGTACCGACCGCGCGACTGCTATGCGGGTATCGCGGAGTTCTCGATCTACACCGCTCGGGAGAGCCGTGGAAAAGGCGCCGGTCGTGCGGCGCTGGCCGGGCTCATCAGGGCGTGCGAGGAGCGCGGCTTCTGGAAGCTGGTATCGCGCATCTTCCCCGAGAATACTGCGAGCCTGGCCCTCTGCCGCCGCCTGGGCTTTCGCGAAGTTGGCGTGTACCAGGGCCATGCGAAGCTAGACGGAATATGGCGAGACGTGGTTATTGTGGAGAAGCTCCTGGGAGACGCCGCCACGGGAGGCTGAAATGAAAAAACCGCTCACAGAGCGGTTGAGGAAGAGGGAGGAGTGGCACGGTAACCGCTGGTTGGCGGCTACCGTGCCAGGAGCGAAGAGGCATTCTTCAGGAAAGTGTCTCGCCGAAGCGGAGACTCTAGACCGGGTGGCCGGTAACGATCCGAGGTGATCTCCGTGCCGTCTTCATATCTCTACTGTACCGCCAAAATGTGTCGTGGGGGTTGCCAAAGGATGAACTTTGTGTGAACACACCGAAGGCAACTTACGCATCCAGCGTTGGCGGGTGAACAGCGTAGTGAGGGTGTGCCAGCGCCATGTCAGCGGCCGGTCCCGATCGACGCAAAGGATCGACCTTCAGGCGCCAAGGTCGTCGCCAGACAGCGATGAGGAGACTGTGCCCGTGTGTGAGGCGCTGTCCTCCCATGAACCTCCTGAGAGAGGGATTTGCTCTACCGTGGCGTTGTGTGAGGCTCCCTGAGTGCGGCGCGAATCTGACTGAGAATCGATGGTAGGTTCTGCTCCACGTCTTCGGCGGTTGCACGCAGAAAACGGTACCCTTGTGCCTCAAGCATGAGTTGACGCTGTCGATCTTGCTCCACCTGCTGGCTATGGATTCCGCCATCGACTTCGACGATCAGACGGTGGCCCGGACAACGGAAGTCCGTCACAAAAGGACCGATCGGGTGCTGACGGCGGAATCGGCTGCCGTCGAGTTGATGGTTCCGCAAGGCTCGCCACAGAAGCGCCTCGCTCGGCGTCGCGATCTTTCGAAAATCCCGAGCCGCCTGCGTCGTCTCCTGTCGCTTCGGTCGTGACCGCTGGAGTCTCCCCAGAAAAGCACGCTCATTCGATCCATCATGTGATGCCACAGTGGTTCTCCGTCTGCCTCAAGTAAAGGCCGTTTGTGCATTCATGATAGTCATCGTTGCCGGCCTCGCACCCTCATCCCCAGACCGGCGATCAGTACCCGATCCCCTCCAGGTACTTCCCGGTTTGGTCGTCAATCAAGATGATTTCCGTGTGAATATCGGGAGGGGCAACGACCTTGAAGCTGCCGTCGGGCTCGGATATCTCCGCTGCTGGTCGCGGTATGTCCACACCACTGAGGGTAATCGCCCAGACATCCCTGCTTCCGACCGGACTCGGTCCGGTCGACGTGCGGCGTGCGTCATTCGAATGGTATGACCCGTATCGGACGGTGTAGGGATGATCCCTAAATATCGCGGGGTCCCAGCCTGCCTCTGCTACCTTCAACGCATCCGAGGCTGTCATGCGTGCCGGAGCCGATGGAGCGCCAAGCTGCAGCGTGTATGCTATCACCGGCACATGCACGACCTGCGTCGATGTCTGCGCACCGGCGTGTGCCCACAGCGCAACTGCCGCCACTCCAGCCACGACCAGACCAATTCCTACAGTTCTCACAGGTCTCATCGCAAATCGAGTGTATCACACGCGGAATCTGCCAGCGATACGCCTCGCGCTTCACATACCGGCGGAGAGCAGCACCTGACCGTTTGAGGCATCCACGACGAAGGTCCGGGTATGCACCGGTGGAGCACCGGGATGCTGGAGGCCGGTGCGCAGTAGCGAGCCAGCAGGCCGCGCTTCGTCTAGCCCGGTCACTGTGACAAACCAGACATCCTTTCTTCCCACGATTCTGAGCTGTCCATTGATCCGACGCTGCAAGTTGCTCAGATTGGCGCCACCAAACTGGATGGTCACAGGATATTTGCCGGTGAACTCGGACGGCCAGTACTGCCGAGCAGCGGCCAGTGCCTTATCCTTGGTGACATGCCAGCTACCAGACGGGGGTACAATCGTGGTCGCAGTTGTCTGTATCGGAGTAGTTGGTACCGCGGTAGGCGCTGGCGACGTCATTGCTTGATGATGCGCGCTCGCCGCGACCGCCGTCGATCCTCCAATGAGCAGCAACAGTAGAATCAGCTTCATACAGCACCTCCTACCTTCTCAAGAGTTAGAGCACCGGCTGTCCCACATGCCAAAGGCGGAGGGCTTCCACGAGATTGAGTGCGACGGCACGAGCACCCACGGCGCACAGGGTAGGGGCATGCAGGCGGTACTTGATACTGACGATCAGCCGCTCGACGGGTTTGACGCTGAGATTCATGTCCGGTGCAATCTCCTTCTCGGTCTGCCCCACAACCGGGCGGCGCAGTAGGTCACGTTCCTGTGCCGTGAGTTCGATGTGCTCTCGCTCGCCGCTCGCCTCCTCTGCCACCAGACAGTCCACGGCGGGGGAACTGGCGAAGCGAATTCCTTCCTCCGCCAGTTCCATACCCCGACGGAGATTCTTTGCACTCACGTCCCGCCACGCGAGGTAGCCTTCTATTGGAATTCGCCCGAGCTTGAGCTCCATCTCCTGCTCAAGCGAATCATTCTCCAATTACAGCATGGTCACCAGCAAGCCAAGCGCCGCGTTGAACATGATCACCGTTGTCCCCCAGCCGGGCACGTTCAGCCCCAGCCCATTGACGTGGTCGCCCATCGCCTGCTTCGGCCCGCTGACCAGCATCAGCAAGATCAGCGGGGGCGGGGTCAGCAGGCCGTTGAGGGTGGCCGCCAGAACGAGGGCCTGGATCGGGTTGATGTGGAGGAAGTTGATGAACACCGCGGCGACGATGGCCACCGTCAGGATCAGGTAGAACTGCCACGCGTTGCCAGGCCTGGCGTTGAGGCTGTGACGCCAGCCGAAGAGGGTGGGCACGGCGCCGGCGATCGAGCCGGTGAGCGCGGGCACGGCCAGCAGCCCCGAGCCGATAATTCCCACCGCCCAGAGGATGGTGGCGCCGCTGCCCAGGATCGGCTTGAGCGCCTGGGCCGCCTGGACGGCGGAGGTGACGTTGTGCTTGCCGTGGGCGAAGAGGGTGAAGAGCGGGCATGGGTCATGCTGGATGAGAGGCAGGAGGCAGCGATGTATGATGGCTTCGTCGATCGGCGGGACGCGGGCAACCAACTCGCCTGCGTCCTGGAGGAATACCGCAACCATGATGCCGTGGTGCTCGGCATGGCCCGAGGCGGCGTGGCGGTTGGCTACGCGGTGGCACAAGAGCTCGACCTTCCGCTCGAGGCTCTGGTGGTGCGCAAGCTCGGCGCCCCGCGGAACGCTGAGCTGGCAATTGGCGCCGTCAGCGAGACCGGCGCGCTCTGGCTCGACCAGCACATCATACGGGCGACGGGTGCGAGTGACGAGTACATCCAGAGGGAAGTCGCCGAGCAAGTGGCGGAAGCGAAACGCCGTCAACGAGAGTATGCCGTTGGACCGGGCTTGGAAGCGATCCGTGGCAAGACCGCCATCGTGACCGACGACGGCATCGCCACCGGCGCCTCGGCACTGGTTGCGGTCCAGTCGGCGCGCAGTGTCGGCGCGTCGAAGGTGGTCCTGGCGGTGCCGGTCGCCTCGCCTCAGGCTGTCCGCTTCCTCAAACCGTCGGTGGATCAGCTGGTGGTCCTGACGGCGCCAGACCCTTTGCACTCGGTGGGCCTGTTCTATCAGCATTTCGATCAGGTCGCCGACGACGAGGTCATCGACTACCTGAGGCGTGCAGCCAGGCAGGAGGCGACGGGATGAACACCAGCTTGCGGGCCACAGAACGGACCGTCGAGATTCCTTCCAGTGCGGTCCAGTTACCCGCCATTCTGGGCCTGCCCGAGCAGCCGCGCGGCGTCATCCTGTTTGCGCATGGCAGTGGCAGCGGCCGGTTCAGCCCGCGGAACAATGCCGTGGCGCACGTGCTGCAAGACGCCGGGCTGGCCACGCTCCTCCCCGATCTACTGACGGAACAGGAGGCACGGGACCGCCGTCTGGTGTTCGATATCGGCCTGCTGGCCGGCAGGCTCCTGGATTGCACGCACTGGATGCACCACCAGGAGGCGACCCAATCCCTGCCCATCGGCTATTTCGGTGCCAGCACGGGTGGCGGCGCCGCGCTGGTCGGCGCGGCCCAGGCAGGGAAGGGCGTGCGAGCCGTGGTGTCGCGTGGTGGACGGCCGGACCTGGCCGATGGCTCTCTGGACCAGGTGCAAGCGCCGACGCTGCTGATCGTGGGCGGCGCCGACGAGCCGGTGATCGAGCTGAACGAGCAGGCGCTGGCCCGGCTCCGCTCTGTCAAGGAGCTGGTGATCGTTCCAGGCGCGACTCACCTCTTTGAGGAACCCGGCGCCCTGGAGGAAGTAGCGCGACTGGCGCGCGACTGGTTCCTGGGTTATTTGGTGTGAGTGCCTACAACAGGTCCACCGGGTCCACGTCGATGGCCCAGCCGGGAGGGATATAGTCCAGCAGTTGGTGTAGCGTGTCGCCCCTGGAGCCGGAGCGGGCGATGATCTGCCAGTAGTAGCGGTTCTTCACTTTGGAGACAAAGCAGGGCGCCGGGCCTATAATCTCGACGCCGGGAAGTTCCTGGGCGGCGATGGCTTTCTCCAGGATGGCGCGCAGGTTGGACGCGCTCTGACGGCAGAGCGACTCGGTTTCGGCGGAGTAGACGAAGCGAGCCAGGCGCGAGAAGGGAGGGTAGCGGGCCGACTCACGAAAGGTCATTTCCTCGCGGTAGAAGCGGTGATAATCATGGTCCTTGGCGGCATCGACCGCGTAGTGCGTCGGGGTGTAGGTTTGCACCACCACCTGGCTGGGCAGGGTGGCGCGACCGCCCCGCCCGGCGACCTGGGTGAGGAGCTGGAAGGAGCGCTCGGGCGCTCGGAAGTCGGGCATGTGCAGCCCGGTGTCAGCGGAGATCACACCGACTAGCGTCACCAGGGGGAAGTCCAGCCCCTTGGCGATCATCTGCGTCCCCACCAGGAAGTCTGCTTCCTGACGAGCGAAGCTGCTCAAAATCCGCGCGTGCGCCTCCTTGCCACCGGCAACGTCGCGGTCCCAGCGGAGCACGCGCGCTCGTGGAAAGAGTCGCGCCACCTCCTCTTCCACCTTCTGGGTGCCCACTCCGAGATACCGGATCCGGCGACTGCCACAGCCGGCACAGAGGCGCGGGCTGACCGCTCGCTTATCACAGCGGTGGCAGATCAGGCGAGTGGTCGCAGTGTGATAGGTATACGGGATGTCGCAGTTCGGACAGCGCACCACAAAACCGCAGTCGCGGCACATCACGACCGTGGCACTGCCCCGCCGGTTCAGGAAGAGGATGGCCTGGTGCTGCTGGTCCAGCGTGCGCTGCAGCGCCATCAGCAGCGGCTCGCTGAAGATGCTCCGGTTGCCGGACTTCAGCTCGTGACGCATATCGACCACCTCGACGCGCGGCATGGGTCGCGCCGCGCCATGTCCATTTGCCTGTCCGCTCACGGTCCAGACCGGGCGGTCGGGTAGTTCGAGCAAGGTGATGCGGCCGGAAAGAGCGGCGTGATAGGTCCCAACATCCGGAGTAGCGCTGCCGAAGACGACCGTGGCGCCGCTCTGGCGGCCCAGTACGGCCGCGGCGTCGCGTGCGTTGTAGCGCGGGGTAGAGTCTTGCTTGTAGGAGGGATCGTGCTCCTCGTCCACCACGATCAATCCCGGATTGGGAACCGGGGCGAAGAGCGCCGAGCGAGGGCCAACCACGATATCGACGTCGCCGTGGCGGATGCGCTGCCACTCGTCGAGCCGTTCGCCGGGCGACAGCTTACTGTGCAAGACCGCCACGCGGCCGGGAAAGCGGCCGGACACGCGCTCCACGGCCTGCGGCGTCAAGCTGATTTCGGGAACCATCATGATCGCCTGCCGGCCGCCACGAATGGTCTCGGCCACGGCTTGCAGATACACCTCAGTCTTGCCGCTGCCGGTGACGCCGTGCAGCAGAAAGATCTCAGGCCGGCGTTCGCGCACCGCGCGGCAAATCCGCTCGAACGCGGCGCGCTGAGAGGACGACAGGTGTAGCGGCGTGGTGGTGGGGATGCGACCGGACTGGATCGGCGAGCGCGGCGTGGCACGTTCCTCCACCTCGACCAACCCTTTCTTCACCAGGGCAGTAACCGATGCCTGGGCGCCGGGCACGCGCTGGGTCAACTCGGGGGCCGGGGCGGGTCCGCTCTCGGCCAGCAGCTCGAGCACCTGGCGCTGACGTGGGGCACGCTTCAGCGCGGCTGGGTCCGTCAGCGCCGCGCTCCCCGCGGCGCTCAACGACACCAGCCGCACGGTTCGAGCGGCCACGCGAGGCGGAGCCAGCTCAGCCAGCCGCAGCAGCAAGCCGCGCTTCACCAGTAGGGAGACCACATGCTCCACATCGACCCCCGGCATGCTCTGCCGCACGTCGTCCAACTGAATGCGGCCGGCTTCGGTCACCGCGCACAGGACCTGGCGCTGTTCGGGGGTGAGACGTGCAGCGTCCGCGCCGGCGCCCGGCTCCAGCATGTAGAGCGTCTTGCGTCCTAGGCCGGGTGGCACCATGGCACCCAGCACGTCGGAGATGGGGGCGGCGTAGTAGTGGACGATCCACTCAGCCAGCCGCAATTGGTGGGCGGTGACCACCGGCACCGGATCGAGCACCTCGGCCACGTCCCGCACTCGGGGCAGATCACACGTGCTCTCCAGGGAGCACACGATGCCCTGCAGTTGGCGCTGGCGGAAGGGCACACGGACCAGCGAGCCTGGCCCAACCAGCGGCCGCAGCCCTTCCGGCAGCCCATAGGTGAATAGGCCGCCGGCTCGGCCCAGCTGGGCGAGGACCGCTACCTGGGCGAAGCGCTGCGTGTGTTCTGGATCCACCGTCCCACGTTACTGGCTCAGCGGAGCCGCGACCTCGACTGCCTCAACCCGCAGCGGCGCGACCACCTCGATCTCCTGGTCCATCTGGTACCGCTCCCGGGCGGCGCCGACGAAGTCGCGGAAGAGCGGATGCGGGCGCTCCGGTCGAGATTTGAACTCAGGATGGAACTGGCTGCCCACGAACCAGGGGTGGTCCTGTAATTCGATCACCTCGACCAGCCGCCCATCGGGCGACAGGCCGGCCAGCACCATGCCCTTATCGGTCAGCAGCTCGCGAAACTCGTTATTAAACTCGTAGCGGTGACGGTGACGCTCGTACACGATTGGTTGATCGTAGGCAGCGGCGACATGGGTTCCCGGCGTCAATCGACAGGGCCAAACGCCGCGACGCATGGTGCCCCCTTTTTCGGCGATGTCCCGCTGGTCCGGCATAATGTCGATCACCGGGTACTTGGTCGTCTCGTCGAACTCGGTGCTGTTTGGCAGGCTGGAGTGCAGCAGGTGACGTGCGAACTCGATCACCGCGACCTGCATCCCCAGGCAAACGCCGAGAAAGGGCACGCGATGCTCGCGGGCAAAGCGCGCTGTGCGGATCTTCCCCTCGATGCCGCGTCCGCCAAAGCCCGGCCCCACCAGAATGCCGGCCACGGATTCCAGCTGCGACACGTTCGCGTCGCGCTCCAGATCCTCTGAATCGAACCAATGAATATCCACGTCGACACCGTGGTAGAGGCCGGCATGTTTGAGCGCTTCGACGATGCTCATATAGGCGTCCGGACTCTTGACGTACTTCCCCACGATGGCGACCGGCAGCTTGGGCTTGGGTTCGTTGATCTTCTCGACCAGCTCAAACCAGGATCGGAGATCCGGCATGGCCGAATCAAGCCCCAGTTCGCGGGTGATGATGCGGCCCAGCCCGGCGCGCTCCAGGACCAGAGGCACTTCGTAGATAGTCTTGCTGGTCTGCAGAGGAATCACCGCGTCCTCTGAGACATCGCCAAAGATGGCAATCTTCTCGCGCAGTTCACGCGTCACTGGATAGTCCGCCCGGCAGATCAGGATATCCGGCTGGATGCCGATGCGGCGCAACTCGTTGACACTATGCTGCGTCGGCTTGGTTTTCAATTCGTTGGTCGAGCCGATGTGCGGCAACAGGGTGACGTGGATATACAGTACGTTCTGTCGCCCAACCTCGCGGCGCAATTGGCGGATGGCCTCCAGAAAGGGGAGACCCTCGATATCGCCTACGGTGCCGCCCACTTCGACGATTACCACTTCGGCGCCGGTCTGGCTGGTGACCCGGCGAATACGCTCTTTAATCTCGTTGGTGATGTGGGGAATCACCTGGATGGTACCGCCCAGATAATCGCCTCGGCGCTCCTTGGCGATGACGGCCGCATAGACCTGGCCGGTGGTGACGTTACTGGCCCGCGTCAGGTTCTCATCGATAAAGCGCTCGTAGTGGCCGAGATCGAGGTCAGTTTCCGCGCCGTCCTCGGTGACGAAGACCTCACCGTGCTGGTTGGGCGCCATGGTGCCGGGATCGACGTTGATATAGGGATCGAGCTTCTGGATCGAGACGTGAACCCCACGGCTCTTGAGCACCCGGCCAATCGAAGCCGCCGTGATGCCCTTACCCACCGATGAGACCACGCCACCTGTCAGGAAAATATACTTGGGCATCGGTCCGTTCCCCCTATACGCGCTTGTGTTCGAGCACGACTATCCGCACGTTCGGCGGCAGTGTGGATTTGGTGATGGTGAGCTTCGGCTCAGCCACATATTCCTTCAGTCCAACCTCACGGCAGAAGGCATCGACCGGTTCCAGCCCGCCAATCCGGGAGCCTTCCAGGTGATACTGCATTGGGATCACCAGGGCCGGCTCCAATTGGGACACAACCTCGGCCGCTTCCGACGGAGCCAGCGCGCCACCCCCGCCCACTGGAATCATCAGCACGTTGATACTACCGATTTCCTCGACCTGCTGATCGGTCAGCTTGTCCTCAAGGTGGCCTAAATGACAGATAGTCAACTCCTCCAGGCGGAAGACATAGGCCGTATTGGTCGGCCCTTTCATCGGCTCCCGCGCCGTGGCAATCCCGGCCACCAGCACATCGGCCACCTCATATTCGCCCGGTCCGGCGATGATCCTCGGTCCACCCCCAACGCCGTCACTCTAGGAATGATTGGGACTCTGCCGGCTCTCGGTGACGATATTCGCGGATGGCTTCCCCATGTTCAATCCGGAGTCGGGCGAAAAGGGGTCGGTCACGATGGAGACATCTTTCCCTCGTAAACGAAACGCGGAATGCCCTAAATATGTGATTTCCATGGCACCAAGCTAGGGAGAATGAAGATCGGGTGGGGGGAGCGAGAGAATAGAGGAAGCCCGACACCAGTTTACCACGCTGGTGGTGGAACAAGAATCGATGGAGCGGTGGTTGAATTGCCTTTCCGGTTGCGTTCCCATCACACGCCTATCATGGTGTATGTTCCGTTTCCACTTCGCGCCGGAGAGCCGTTCGGCCTTTCGGCATCGCTCCTTCGCGCTGTACTGGACGGCTCAGCTGATCTCGTATCTGGGCACCTTTATGCAGCAGGTGGCTCTGGGCTATCTGATCTACAACCTCACCGGATCGAAGTGGCTGCTGGGAACGATTGCCGCCCTGCAAATGGGGCCGAGCCTGCTGCTGGCGCTTCCTGCCGGGGTGCTGGCCGACCGTGTGCAGCGGCGCCGCCTGATCATGGCAACGCAGAGCACCGCCCTGCTGCTGGCCTTCTCGCTGGCCACCCTGATTGCCCTGCACCGCCTGCAGGTGTGGGAGATCATGGTGATCTCGGTGCTCTCGGGCATCGCGGTAGCCGTCGAGATGCCGACTCGTCAGGCGTTTGTGATCGATCTGGTGGGCAAAGGTGATCTGCCCAACGCCATTGCCTGGAACTCGCTGGTACTCAACGGCGCGCGCGTTATCGGTCCGGCAATCGGCGGCGTCGCCATCCGCCTGGTTGGCGTTGCTCCGATCTTCTACTACAACAGTCTGTCGTTTCTGGCCGTCATCATCGCGCTGCTGCTGATGCGTTTGCCGGGCAATGCGCGTGCTGCCGGGCGCCATCCGCTGGCTGATCTGCAAGAAGGGCTCCGCTATCTGCGGCATGCGCCATCGCTGATGTTGGTCCTGGCACTGGTAGGAGTGGTCGCGACGTTTACCATGAACTACGCCGTGATCATGCCGATCTTCGCGCGAGATGTGTTGCACCTGGGAGCCGATGGCCTGGGGCTGATGTGGACCGCTCTGGGGGTGGGCGCCGTGGTCGGCTCGCTGACGGTGGTCCGCTGGAGCCGGGCGGCCGTGGCCGGTCCGCTCCTGCTGGTGGCGGCGACCGGTGCGGGCACGGCTACGCTGGGTCTCTCACTCTCGCACGCGGTACCAGTGAGCGCCGTGATGCTGGTTGGCATGGGATGGAGCACCGCGACCTTCAGCGCCTGCGCCAATTCGATCTTGCAAGCGCGCGTGGCGGACCACGTTCGGGGTCGGGTGCTCAGCGTCTACAGCATGATCTTTATCGGCACCGGGCCAGTGGGAGGGCTCCTTACCGCGGCTCTGGCCGGTATCGGTGGCGCTCCGCTATCCCTCTTCATCGGCGGGATCCTCTGCCTGGTCATCACCGCTGGCAGTGCACCGTTGTTTTTACGTCAGGTGCGCCCGGCTGCGCCGGTGACTGAGACCACCCGCGCGGACCGTCGGGTGAGTTAGCGGAGGCTGGCCTGGTGTTGCTCTTTCGACGCCCGCTTGATACACTCTTGGTGGAGGCTTTGACAGCTGCGGCTGGCATTGCCTTTTTCTTTTATGCTTCCAGCGGCCAGGGCAGGCCCCGCTGTTGCAGCGTACGCAAATCGTCGATGTATTTGAACGCCGAGACCCAGTAACCTCCGTGCTCGACAGATTGCGGTCGCAATCGCTTGACTTTCTCCCCAAGGAAGTCTAGCTCAGGTCGCTTTGGATTGGTCATGGATGGCAGGCGAACGTTGAATGACAAGATGTAGGCTACCAAGTCGGCGAGCATGATGCCTGTCGTCAGGTCGCTATGGACGAAGAAGGGTTCCGGCAGGATTCTCACCGCCCGCTCGCGACCTTTGACAGTCCTAAGGAAGTATTCCGACATCTGGCCCACCAAGATATGACTCTGTGACTTCTCGGTTTGGTCGAACACTACCACTCCTCGCTCATGGCTGGGCTCGTTGTTCACAAAATGGAAGAAGCGCTCGAAGAGGTACGAGTAATCCTTCCGGAGGAAGTCGCGCTGCGCAGGCTGGGGAGCATCTGGCTTGACGATGCTCGCAAAAGCTCGAGTCTGATATGTATGGGCCAAGTCTAAGACTTTCGCTACAAACGCAATTTTTGCTTGGCCCAAGGCCATCAGCTGATCCCCATGTGGGTGAGAACCATCGACCAAGATAGCCCTGCTTAGCTCCGCGCGTTGACTGGGTGGAAGCTGACTCCCCTGTTCCGCAAGGCGGAAGGTTTTCCTGGTCAAAAGCTTCTTTGCCTTCAACTCGCGCTCAGCGCCCTGCGAATATGTCGTTCCGAAAATCGCTTGCTCCGCAAGCTTGACCTCGCAGATCAAGTTCCATAACGCCGAGTCATGAATTGCCACGCCAGCCAGGACCTCATACGGTGATTCCTTATGGTCTTGACCACTCTCGTCGACAAACATGAAATGCGCCATCGCCCCTGATCTCCTCCTGCCTTTCGGGCGAGTTTTTCTTTCTCGCAGACTCGCTTTGTCACTCCAACCGCCCGATCTCACTGTACGACGCGACCGTGAATCGACCTTGGTAGCCATAATCAATCGTTAGCAGACAACGGTGCCTTTGGCCGCTCATCTCGACACGAGGCCAGATCAGGAAGACCTTATCTTTTGCCCTCTGGCACCCGAGCCAGGGAGACAATCGCTACATCGCCATCATCTGCCACAACTCAGTGGCAAGAAGCAGGACGCTCCGAAAACCTGTGGTACACCCGAGGTCGGGCGATGGTTGATATTTAGATGAATAGGCGCTACACTGTGGCGCCAGAGCCCCACATCCCCACGCTGAAAGCACGTCATGCCGCTCACTGTCCTGGCCATTGCCGACGAGGTCGCCCCCTTGCTCCACGACCACTTTCGACCGGAGCGATGGCGGGGCGTTGATTTCGTATTGTCGTGCGGCGATTTGCCGCCCGAATATCTGGACTTGTTCTGCACCAGCTTGAGCGTTCCGGTCTTCTACGTTCGCGGCAATCACGACGCCAGTTACCAGCACGAGCGCTACGACGGCTATGAAAACCTGCACGGCAGGATCGTGACCTACCAGGGAATACGCCTGACTGGATTCGAGGGGTGCCAGCGCTACAACCAGGGCCGGTATCAATACACTGAGCGAGAGATGGGAGCTGTAGTTCGGCGCGTGAAGCGACAAGCACTCCGACACGGCACGCCGGACATTATCCTGACCCATGCACCTCCGGCCGGATGTCACGACGGCGAGGATCTCTGTCACCGTGGATTCGACTGCTTTACCAGCGCCATCGAGACCTGGCAGCCCGCGTACTTTGTCCACGGCCACACCCATGCCTATTACGGTCAACAGAAGGTGAGCACCATACAGCAGACATCCGTTCTCAATGCCTTTCCATATCGTGTATTCGAGGTAGCAATACCCGATACCGGGAAGGCCCGTGTCCCGGTAGGTCGGTGGCGTCTGCCCTGGCCAATGAGGGCGGAGCGCCTGGCCGGCCACGACCCTTTACACGCAAAGACCCTGCCCGCGGTTGAAACCGGCGGGGTCCGTGACGCTCTGGTGCGTTGAGCGCCCTTGCGGTGACCATGACGGTCGAGGTTGCGTTGTTACGGTGTTCTGTTCTTCGTCGATGTGCCATGCGTCGCGCTGGTGCGTGCGCTCCGGAAGACCCAGCTATTCCCCGTGGACTGCTTTATGCAATACATTGATATAGAGGGTAAGTTCGACGGGCTTACCGCCGTGCCCTCATTCTCGTTGGTCAACATCTCTGGAGGAGGACCTTCTCGTGAACGAAGAAGGAAAGAAGAGCTACGAAGACGCGATGCAGAAATTCCTTACGACGCAGGTAAGCCGGGCCGCACTCATGCGGTCTGCCGGCTTGGCAGCGATCGCGGCTGTTGCAGTGCCGGGTATTGCATCCGCAGCGACGGGCACTGGCCGAGCCCCCTATGTTGAGTTCCCCCAGATTCCGTCGCCAAGTCTTACCAAGAGTGGCCGGTACACGTCAGAGGCCCTCGGGGACATTCTTAACATCGCGCAGACCGCCGAGTACTTTGCGGTAACCTTTTTAACTGCGGCTACCAAGAACGCTACCGCGCTCACCAAGAGCGATCCAGTGCTCCTCAGCGTCCTACAGGCCATCCTGGCAGCGGAAGTAACGCACATTCAGGTCCTGGCGTCTTTGGGCGCCACACCTTTGACAACCACATTTACCATACCGGATCCCAAGGCATTGACCGACTTCGCCACCTTCTGGACCAACGTCGAGACGGCGGACACGATATTTGTTGGTGCGTATTTAGCCGCCATCCGTGAAGCCGCGGAAGTAGGACAGCCATATGTGGCGAAGATCGCGGGGCAGTTCATGGGTGTGGAAGCCGAGCATCGTGTTCTGGCACGAAATGCTCTCGCCACCTTGGGCGGTGACACATCGCACGTTCCGCCGAACAACAAGGCGTTCGAGACCGACCTCTTCCTGTACGTGAGAGAAGCTGCCGGCGTCCTGCAAGGCCTTGGGTTCGTGGGTGGCACGGGGACACCGGCTCCCTTCCCCGGCCTAGCCGCAGCCACCACGGCAGCAGGCTCAACGTTCGGGAAGCTTATTCAGCTAGCGCCAAATAATGCCGCGGAGGGCAGCACTGCCCCAACCCTCGCCAGCATCAACGGCGAGCACAGGTAGACGCGCAGGACTCTACGGGCCCGACCCACAGCGATGGGTCGGGCTTTTTTGCTTCAAGTGCGGAGGGACGGGCTCAATGCTTGCGGGCGAAACCGGCCTTCACGGAATTTACGCTGAAGCAGGAGTACCCTGGCGCCATGTGAAGGTCCCGCGCAGGATCGCCCGGTGATGTGCAGCAATTCTCTGCCCAATCATATACGCACACCTGATCTGTTCGGTCCACAAATTCTCCAGATGTAATACTGAGAGTGCATCGGGCAGTCAATGATCCGAGCACGTGGGTAGCACGTAATATCCGGCAGAGAGGGCGTACCGTAGCCGATGGCGAGCGACCTGCCAAGTGATGATGAGCTGCTGACGTCTATCCAGGGGAAGGACGTGCGTGCTCTTGAAGCTCTCTACGACCGTCATCGAGTCCTGGCATACTCCATCGCGCTTCGTACCCTTAGCAACCCCTCGGATGCGGAGGACGTAGTGCAGGAAGCGTTTCTCAATGTCTGGAGATCGGCCGGCACCTATCGCTCCGATCGAAGCAGTCCTCGGTCGTGGCTGTTGAGCATCGTCCACCATCGTGCCATTGACAAGCTGCGGGGCCGCCAGAGCAGGCTGCAACCGACGGCCCTGGAAGAGGGAATGAACGTACCCGATGGCACGGATGTGTGGCGTGAGGTGTCGGGGAATCTGACCGGCGAAGATGTGCGCCACGCCATGGCCCAGCTGCCCGCCGAGCAGCGCCAAACAATCGAACTGGCGTACTTTAAAGGATATACGCACTCTCAGATCTCTCAGGTCATGCAGGTTCCACTGGGAACCGTCAAAGGGCGTATGCGTATGGGCTTGCACAAACTGAAGGCTTTGCTCGAAAACAGCAAGACCGGGTTGGCACTGGAGTGAACGGTTATGACGCACACGACGACGATCTGGTTGGCGCCTATGCCCTGGATGCGATGGAAGCGGCAGACCGTGCTTCCTTCGAAGAGCACCTGCTCGGTTGCGCTCCGTGTCGCGCCGAGTTAGCCGAGCTGTACGAGGTGGTCGCCGTTCTTCCTCTGTCAGTCGAGCTGGTTGAGCCACCAGCCGACCTGCGGTCCCGCATCACTGCCGCGATCGAGGCAGAGTCGCTCGCTCGGCCGGCCCTGGAGCTGGTAGCCGGCGACGCCCCGGCGCGCCGACCTCGCTCCCGCCTCACCAATGGCCTGGCCCTGCTATCCGTGGCCGCGGCGCTGGTCATCGCGGCGCTCGGCGTCACGGACCTGCGACTCCAGCAGCGTGTCGATCAGCAGCAAGCAGATCTGACGTATCAGCACGATGTGTCGGCGGCGATCGCCAGCGGCGCACCCGTGATGCGAATCCACGGCACTCCGGTGGCGCCAGGAGCTTCGGCTGCCCTGATTCAGCCGGCCAACGGCAAGCCCGCCTACATAATCGTCCAGGGCCTGCCGGTAACCCCAGCACATAAGGTGTATCAACTGTGGTTAATTCGCGGCGAACAGCCACACAGTGCAACGACTTTCACAGTCTCCGGGACGGGGACCCAGATCGTTCATCTCCCTTCCGCGGTCACCGGCTACGCCCAGACCGCGCTAACCGTGGAGCCTAGCGGTGGTAGCCCGCTCCCGACAGGAAAGTTGCTCCTTACTGGTAGGTTGAGCGCGTAGATTGCTGGACGAGACGGCGAGTTGTGGTCCATCATCGCCACTAAACGCTGTAGCGTACGATGCAGCGGGAGGTAGGGGATGAAGGTTGGTGGTCCCGATGCGGATCTGGCACAGCGCCGCAAGCTGCGGGGACGAGTGGCCCAGCAGAGCGTCCTGTTCTATCGCGTTGCCTACGTGCTGCTGACGCCATTCTGGCGCTTCTGGACGGGCGGCTTCCGCACCGTGGGAACTGAGAACGTGCCTACCAGCGGCGGCGGCTTTATCATTGCCAATCACACCACTGGTTTCGATCCGGCCATCATCGCCTATGCCATCCGTCACCGGCTGCTGTGCGGTCCCGGCAAGCTGGAGCTATTCCGACATCCGTTTGGCGCGTATGTCATGCGGTTGATCGGCGTATTTCCGCTGCGCCGTGGCGAGGCGGATGCCACGGGGGTGCGGGCCATGATCGAACTGTATCGTAGCGGGCGCTGGGTGGTGGTCTATCCCGAGGGGACGCGCAGCGAGACCGGGGAACTGCTGCCGTTTCTGCCGGAGTTTGCCCGATTGGCAATCAAGCTCAAGGTACCGTTGGTCCCGGTCGCGGTGGCGGGTGGAGAGAGACTGCTGCCACGCGGGGCTCGCTTCCCCCGGCGCCATGCGCCTCTGGCGCTGGCAGCGGGTCCGCCGTTCGATCTGGTCTGCTTTGCGGGCCGGCCGTTGACGCCTGAGTTGTTGCAGGAGGCGACGGAGCTGATGCACGGCCGGGTACGGGAGCAATTGGAGAGAGCACGAGCAGTGCATGCCGAGATGATCTAAGACAGCTTCTGTTTCTGGCGCGCGGCCCATTGGCGCACGCTCCCAGCGGTATCGGTGTTGGCCCGCTCGAGGTACTCGGCCCCATAGAGGTCGGCGCCCAGCCGGTAGAACTTTCGCCGCGTGGGGCTGGATCCGGTCAGCCTCAGCCCCTGCTCGATGATACTCTTGACCTGTGCCTGGGAGAGGCTATCGTGATGCTCGGTAAGCACCTGGACTACCGCTCCGTGTACCTGCTCGGCATAGGTATCGGCAAAGCCGATATAGGCCTGGAGCAGGTCGTACAGGTTCTCGCCCAGACGTGCCAGCCAGACAATTCCCAGCCGGACCATACCACTGCTGGGCCAGGACGGGGCATGGGCCACCCAAAACCGCATGTGCTCCGCCACCAACGCGCCACGCTGGGTGTCATCGCTCTCTGGCTCGACCACCAGCAGCCGGGGCTGCCGAAAATGGACCCATGCCTGGCACAGTTCGCGTCGATCCTCCACTGGCGTTTCCTCACTGGCCATCAGCACATCAATCAACTTGGCCGCAGCCGGCTGCTCGCCATGACGGGCAATGATCGAGTGGGCCCAGAAGAGCCGTTCGGCCGCCGGCAGGTCCCCGTTTGCCACCAGCCAGCGAAAAAAGCGGAGCATCCAGGGCTTGTCGATACCACGGAAGGGATCACTGTCACCCGCGGAAACGACCAGCGCATAGCGGAGGTCGCTGGCGCTCAGTCGACCGTTTTCCGCCAGCACATGCAGAGCGGCAAAGAGCCCGTATGGCAACCCACCATCGGCGCCATAGGTCAACACTTGAAGGGCGCGCTGTGCCGCGCCGACTTTGGTCGCGCTCGAGATGCGCCGATCATGCAGAATGCGAAGGAGCGCAAAGCCATAAATATACGGCTGGTGCATGCGCTCCGGGAGCATGAAGATGGTCTCGGCGCCGTACTTGTCATAGCCGTAGGCCGTCTCGTAATAGTCCTTCAGGCCGCGCACCAGATCCTGGCGAAGAGCGTGTTCTTCCTTGCGCTCCGCCCCGATTTCCGCATAGAAATCCGCCGGGACAAATTTCTCGTCGCTCTCCACGCTCTCCTCCCCACCCGTACCGCCCACTGTATACCGGTGTTGCCATAAACACAAGGCCGAAAATGAGCAGGAGCGGACGCCTTTTTCCCTTTCCCGCTTTCTCCCTTCCTACAATGGGCGGAGGAGCGGGGAGCGAGGACACAACGTACCGCCGCCAAGGAGAGTTGCCATGTCGTTCCCGTATAGCCACATTCGGCATCTGCTGATCGATCTCGATGGAGTGTTGTATCGAGGCAACACGGCCATCGCACATGCACAGTCGTTCATCGCGTGGTTACGCACACGAGGAATAGCCTTCCGACTGGTGACCAACAACGCGACACTGACTCCCGCTCAGTATGTGGACAAGCTAACCGGTATGGGCATCGCGGTGCAGCCGGAGGAGATCTTCACCAGTTCTCTGGCCACCGCGTTATATCTCGAGCGGCAGACCGACAGCGCGCGTACGGCCTTTGTGATCGGCGAGGACGGGTTGCGCAGTGCGCTGGATAGGATCGACATGCGCATCACGGACCATCGACCCGCCTGGGTCATCGTGGGGCTGGATCGCGAGCTGACTTACGAAAAGCTGGCAACCGCTGCCCTCGCCATCGGAGCCGGCGCGCGGTTCCTGGGAACCAACCCAGATACCTCCTTCCCATCCGAACGAGGCTTGGTGCCGGGCGCCGGAGCGATTCAGGCAGCATTGACCGCGACCACGGGGGTGAGACCGGCAGTGGTGGGCAAACCCGAGCCGTTGATGCTTCAGCTGGCCATGGACCAACTGGGAGGCTCACTAACCGATACTGCTATGCTCGGTGACCGTCTGGACACCGACATTCAAGGCGCTCAGACGATGCATATGCCGTCCATTCTGGTGCTGACCGGCGTCTCGAAACGCGAGGAATTAGCGAACAATCCGATCCACCCTACCCTGGTAGTCGACGATCTGGGCGATCTGATAGGGCAATGGGATGCAGAAACGAGGTCGGAGGCCTGAGCCGCCCCTCCCCTCAACGGCCCCCCGGCCCCCTCGCGGGGGAGGGGGCAGCGAGCACGAAGCTATCCACCACCGTACGGCCCCGTACATGTCCCGCACCTCCTTAGCGGAGCGCGCGAATCTTCTGATCCTCGATCCTGGCCAGTAAGAGCAGGGACGCTTCGCGCTGACGCGGGAGAATCGCCACGTCGGCCACGAACTTACCCTGGCGGAACTTCATCCCAATGAAGCCTGTTCCGTTGCCGGCGGTGGAAATGAAGCCGGTGCTCTCGTCGCCCACCGTGGGTAGCGCGAGTGTGCGATACTTCCCACAGCAGAGCACGTTTTGCACGGCTACCCGGTAGCCCCAGTGTGCCCCGACCGGCCCGACATACTGATCCAGCTTGTCGCCTACCTCGTCCAGGATGCTGATATCGTGGCGGGTAAAGAGTGCCTCGTAGCTGGCTCGCCAGCCATGGGCGTTCAACCGAGCCATCGAGACGTGGTAGGTCCGGGCAATGTACCATTCCGGGTGATAGACGGCCGAGGTCACCACATAGCCCCGGCGCAAGTTGTGCTGCTCCAGCGCCAGGCCCTGTAGCCCACGCGCCGCCTGGGTTTGAGTTACACCGAACGCAGCGAGCGCCGCGCTGAGAACCATGAGGCGGCGGAATACGGTCAGGGTGGTCTTTGTCACGCTCTTTCCTCCACGGGGGACAATCATAACGGGTGGGGACTCCATACTGCCATGTCGGGGTGAAACTTCTCTACTGTCGAGCTGAGCAGAGATGGGTATGCCAGGTCATGCTCACGACGAAGGTACACCTCAACCTTTGACGCATACCCCGTTCACAGGTACCATTGGCGTGATGCGCAGGAACACTCTCATGGGCAAGACGGTTGACGTGAGAGAATCGCGGATATCCCGCGAAGGGGGGCACACGTACCCTGCCAGGGATCACACGGGGACATCCGTCTTGCATGGGCATCACCGCAGCCCCCCCGCCGATCGTGCTGGCCTGCGGGCCAGTCCGGCCAGGACGGCCGGGATACGGGCACCGTGGCGTACTGGTGTGTAGCCCACCCCCTTGCGGGTGGATCGGCCCGCAGGCAGACACTACGGCGACATACACTACGGCGCCATACACTACGATTCCATCCCACGAGGACGGCCGGGCCACTCGACGTGCGTCGGCCTGAGAGCCGCTTAAGCCAACCATCTTGCTCTCCTGACCGTCTTTTCGATCAACCACACTCCCGCTCTTCCCAAGGACTGCCGTGAACACTCCGTCGCCTGTTCGTGTGCTCATTGCCTCAACGCTTGAAGCGGAACACGTGCAGCGCATCGCGGACGTGGCCCCGAGCATCGACGTCCTCTATGCGCCGGAAATCCTGCCTCTTCCGCGCTACACCGCCGACCATCACGGTCCCGGGCGCGATCTGACCGATGCCCAGATGGACCGCTGGCGCTCGATGCGGGCCTCGGCGGACGTGAGCTTCGACTTCGACTGGTGGGCGCCGGCCGATATGCCGTGCAACTGTCCAAATCTACTGTGGGTGCAGGCAACCAGCGCCGGCATCGGCGCCTTCATGGAGCGCACCGGGCTCAATACCTCGGACATCGTCTTCACCACGGCGGCTGGGGTCCACGCCATCCCATTGGCGGAGTTTGCTCTGCTCGGCGTGCTGTACTTCCTGAAGGATGTGCCTGCTCTCACGCGCTGGCAGAAGGCCCATCAGTGGGAGCGCTACACAACGAGATCGCTGGCCGGCAAGCGGGTGACAGTCGTGGGGCTGGGTGAAGTCGGTCGGCACGTGGTCGAGGTGTTCTCAGCGCTTGGCGCCGAGGTCTGGGGCGTGGGACGGGATGGCGCTACCTACAGTCTTCCCTTGGCGGCGGGCGTGGTTGCCGTGAGTGACATGGATGCTATCCTCTCCGATACCTACGCTCTCGTTCTGTGCTGCCCGCTGACACCGGAAACGCACGGGCTCATCAGCGAACGCCGTCTTCGACAGCTGCCGGCCGGCGCGGTGATCGTCAATATCTCACGCGGTCAGGTGATCGAAGAGCCGGCGCTGGTACGCGCCCTGGATGATCACCACCTGGGCGGAGCGTGTCTCGATGTCTTCGCCACGGAACCGCTCCCCGCCGATTCGCCCCTCTGGGAGATGAGCAACGTCATCGTCTCCCCCCACTCGGCGTCTACCGTGGACCGGGAGAACGCGGCGCTTACCGATCTCTTCTGCGACAATCTCCGCCGGTGGTTAGACGGCCAGGCACTTCGCAACGTGTACGTCCCCGCGCGGGGCTACTGAGAGGACGCGGCCCCCTGCATCTGCTCTTCGACCACCTGGGGATCAGCGGGCCAGCAGGCCGAGGTATGTCCTGCTCGTACCGTCACATCGTGCAGCTCCAATACACTCATCGGACTGCCTCGGTCGCGAATGGAACCACCATGCAGGCTGACCGATATGCCTTGCCCTCTTGCCGATAATCAGCTATACTGATGATATAGAAAGCTGATTATAAGATCAGTTGGAGGAAGAGATATGACCGCTGTTTCCGCGAGGTCCCGGACTCGCACGACTGATGATGCCATGACCGATGGACGGCAGGTTGCGCCGAGTGAGCTGTCCACCAGGCGAATCTGGCTCGGCTTTGGCGCCTTGATGCTTGGTCTGTTTACCATTATTTCGGCGAGCACCTCGGTGACCACCGCCATTCCCCAGATCCAGCGTGAGTTGCACGCCAGCCTGTCCCAGGTCGAATGGCTGTTGGATAGCTACCTCATTACCATCGTGGTCTTTCTGACCAGCTTTGGGCGTCTGGGGGACATCTTCGGGCGCAAGCGTATGTTCATCGCGGGCGGTGTGCTCTTCAGCCTGGGCAGCATTGCTTCGGCCCTGGCCACCGATATCCAGGTGCTCATTGTGTGCCGCGCACTTACTGCGCTGGGTCCGGCCATGATGCTGCCCGCCACCCTCTCGCTGATCACCGATCTCTTTCCACCGGACAAGCGCGGCATGCCGCTCGGCCTGTGGGGCTCCATGGCCGGCGTGGCGGTGGGAGTTGGTCCGATCATGGGCGGACTGCTGGTGAGTGACGCCGGGTGGCACTGGGTATTCTGGAGCGCGGCCGCCCTGGCTGGCGTTGCCGTGGTCATGGCGGCCCGGCTGCTACCGCCCTCCCGGCGCGGGGTGCGTTCCGGCTTCGATGTGCCGGGCATCCTGCTCAACGGCGGATTTATTCTGGCCCTCAGCTATGCCCTGGTGGAGGGCAGCAACCATGGCTGGAGGTCGCCGCTGATCGTCTCGCTGTTCGTGTCCAGTGCGGTACTGCTGGTGCTCTTCATCTGGTGCGAGTTCACTGCGCGCCAGCCGATGCTGGACCTCTCACTGTTCAAGCGAGCTGCCTTCAGCGCGGGTATCCTGGTGACGGCCTTTATCAGTTTCAGCATGTTTGGCATCTTTGTCTATGTGCCGCTCTTCCTCCAGGGGCCAAAAGGGGATTCGGCCATCGAATCGGGCCTCACTATTCTGCCCCTGGCCGTTGCCATGGCGATTGCCGGGCCAATAGGTGGCTGGCTGGCCGGCCGAGTTCGGCCGAATCGCCCCATCTTCGTGGCCTTGCTGTTCTTCGCCGGCGGCATGTTCTGGTTAGCGCACTTGACGGTATCGACCAGTTGGCAATGGTTGATGGGGCCCTTCATTTTGTTGGGTCTCGGGCTGGGTATCTCCAGCGCCAACATCAATACCGCCGTGATGCGCGCCGTACCCTCCTCGGTGGCCGGCGCTGCCTCCGGCGTGGTGGCGACGGTTCGCCAGATGGGCGCGGTGCTCGGCGTGGCTATTCTGGGCGCGGTCCTGCAGAGCCGGCTGGATTTTCACACCAGTCAGGCGCTGCGTGGCGGCGCTCATCGGGGAGCGCAGCTCTCCGCGCTGGTCTTCACCAACGCGCTGAACGATACGCTGGTGGTTGGCGCCGGCGTCTTGCTGATCGGGGCTCTGGCCGCACTCCTGGTACGGCACCGCCCGGAGGATAAGCAGGCGGAGCCGCCCGCCGCACACGCTGTTCATGCCGGACACGCGGCGGCGGCCGAATGATCGAGACATCGCTGCCCGTCGCATTGCCCGAATGTCTCGCGTCCCGTACCGGCTACCTCCTGGCGCGGGCCGCACGCCAACTGAGCGAGCGAATGGAAGACGCCCTGGAGCCGCTCGGCCTGCGCTCGCGCCACTATAGCGTGCTCGCCGTGCTGGCCAGCCTTGGCCCTCTCTCCCAGCACCGCCTGACCGGTATCCTCCACATCGACCGCACCACCATGGTGGCCGTGGTCGACGATCTTGAATCAATGGGGTATGTCGAACGCCGGCGCGATCCATCCGACCGGCGAGCCTATCAGCTGCATCTCACCCCCAAGGGGCACGGGGCGGAAGCACGGCTGCGGGAGGTGGTGGATGCCGCCCAGGCGTCCTTCTTCAGCCCACTCTCTAGCCAGGAGCGCTCCGACCTGCAGCACATCCTTCGTCAATTTTTTTGAGAGAAGGCTAGTTATGCGGCAAATTGCGATCGGTATCCTGTTCGTGGTAGCTCAAGGCTTCATGCTCCCCACTGCGCGTGCCCAGCCCGCGGGCAAACCGTTCGAGGTGGCCGGCATCGCTCATGGCGTCCGCATTTCCCTGACGCTCGCGCGCCACAGCTATCCACGAGATGCGTTGATCACGGCAACGATCACCCTCCGCAATGTGTCGCGGGAGGGTCGGTACCTGCCGGACTGGCCGCCCAATTGGGGTGGTCCGCACAGTCCCCATATCCGTATGCGAACCACGGCCGGTCGGCTGATCTATCAGGAACAGCTTTCCGCCTTCCTCACGCCGACACCGGGTAGCTTGTCGGACACCTATATCCTGCGCCCCGGCGCCTCCCTAACGCGGCAAGTGCGCTTTGTCCTGCAGGCCGAGCAGGTGCAGGCGGTGGCGCTGGTGGCCGACGGTTACACCAGCTATTCCACCAATCGCGCGGGCGTACCGACCGTTCCCGCCTTTCGGTTGGCGCAGGGCCAGTGGCACATCACCAGTCCCTTCACCACCGTCGCCCTGAGCAGTGAGCCGGCCCCCTTGCTCACAGTCACTCGTCTCGGTCCGCGTCAGGGGGTGCGTATTCACCTCACGGTTCGCCCGCCCTGGAAGGTGCACGGCGCCCCATATTTCATGGACTCGAGTTACTGTGGGTTCGGTGGGAGCGGGGGCTTCACGGACCAGCAGCTGCCCTGGACGGTGATGCGCGGCGATCAGGTAACCATGAAGCTCAACCCACAGTGCCGCACGCCGCAGAGATGGCGGCTGGTGGTTGGCTGGCCCGATCATCGGGTGGCGTACTTCGATTCGAGGCATCCAGCCGCGCGGCCATAGCGCCTGCGTCTCACCTTTGTAACCACGAGGCGGTGCAGTAGGTGATGGGCCTGCTGCTTCTCGTAGGCACTCTTGAGCGCACACGAGAAGCAGCAAGACACGCGTCAGTTTCTGGAGGGTATGGAGGACACGGGTGATCTGCGCGACCGCCCGTACCACGCCGCCATGCTGAACTACTTGATCGCGCGAGGATCGATCTCCACGGCTGAGGCGGGGCGTAGGCCGGACATGATGGGCGTGAGCTGGCGCCTGGCGATGACATACCGGTAGACGGCTGGACCGGACCGGACCACCAGCTCTTGATCCTGGTCGACGAAGGCCATGACCTCGATGTAGTCGCTGTCCGGCACTCGGATGCGGGTGCGCGTGCCACCCGCGTTGGGAGAGAGAAACACCCTGGAGTTGACTGTCACATTCCGAGGGGTGGGATAGGTCGGAGTCGAGAAGGCAAACCTCTGACCGTCATGGCTCCAGATGACGCCATATATATCCTTGGAGCAGGCGCCGCAGCCGGAATTGCGGCCATCCTGATAGATGCGCACCCGGCGGCCGGAGGGTTGGGAGATGGAGAGCACGTCCGGTGTTCCCTGGTATGGGTAATAGGTCTGGAGTGCGAGGTGCGAACCGTTTGGCGCCCAGCTGTCGATCCGTTCGCGCGGACCGGCCAGCGTGCGAGTGATATGGCCGGATCCATTCAGCAGCCAGCGATCAAAGGCATAACCGGTGGGTTGGGGAGCCCAGTCCGGGTTATCGAAGTCGCTGGTGCTGTGCCTCATCAACATGATGGCGCGGCCACCGCTGCTGGGATAGATCAGTTCATTCTCGTCGCAGGTGTTGGCCCCGCAGGTGTTGGGGCTGATCGCGGCCACCAGCCGGTCGTCCGGCGACCAGGCAGCCATCTCGCCCTTCCCCAGCTTCACCACCCGACCGGCCAGGTTCACGATCTCTAGATCGGGGTAGTGGGCCTTGATGCTGTCGAACTGGCCGGTGTTAATGGCGATGCGTGAACTGTCGTGCGACCAGTACGGTGCGGATACGAAGGTGGGCACATTGCCGACCAGCCGGTGGATAGTCCCGTTGCTGCTATCCCAGACCGAGAGGGTGCCCATTGCGTCATGACCGGGTGTGGGCTCGATGATGGCCAGGTAGCGGGCGTCCGGCGACCAGGCATAGACCGGAGTGAGGCAGTTTCGCGCACAACGGCGCCGCAGGAGCACGGTCGTATGCCCGTTGGCCAGGGCGAGTACGGCCACGCGATCCGCACCATCATCCAGCGCGATACGGCGAGCGTCGGGCGACCACTGCACACCGGTCGTACCACCGTTCTGCCCGCCGTGCATGGGCCAGGGCGTGGCAATCATACGAGCCTCTCCGGCATCGACCGATCGAATCCAGAGATGCCCGGCTGCCACGTAAATCACCTGTGGCGAGCCGGCAACGAACACTTGATGGCCGGACCGCATGGCGGCGGTCGAGCTGAAGGGGAGCGCCAGGGCGGCGCAGGCGGCCAGAGCCGTCACGAAGCGAGCGATGAAGCGTTGCATGGTTGTTCTCCTCGATGCACTGAGGCGATAGCGTTGGGCTGCCATAATCCGAACGAGCGGCGTGGCAGGTCGTGGTCCCAAAGTCTCTGCGGCGCCACGCGTTATAACGTCCCTACCATACCAGGAGTTACACCGTGCCAAAAATGCTCGATCGCCTCCAGCAGATGGTGCGTGGTGAAATTCCGCCGCCGCCCGTCGCCGCGCTCCTTGGTTTCCGGCTGACCGCCATCGAACTGGGACAGGCCACCCTGGAGATGGATGTCTCGGAGCGCCACGCCAACCCCATGGGGTCGTTGCACGGCGGCGTGCTGTGCGATATCGCGGACGCCGCCATGGGTATGGCCTACGCCTCGACCTTAGGGGAGGACGAAAGTTTCACCACGCTCGAGTTAAAGATCAACTTTCTGAAACCCGTCTGGAAGGCGCATCTCCGGGCCGAGGGGCGGGTCGTCAGCCGAGGGCGAACGGTGGGCCTGACCGAGGCGGACGTGTTCGACGAACGCGAGCGGCTGGTGGCGCGAGCCAGCAGCACCTGCCTCACCCTACGGGGAGAGCAGGCAACGGGGAGATAGTGGGCTATACCACCGAAAAGCTGCCGCCGCCGAGGAGGGCCAGCACCAGCGGGATGCCCGCCACGAGTTCGGAGGCGATCTTCCCGTCGCGGTCGATGCGCACTGCCGACGGGGTGCCGGTGGCGCCGTAGGCGTGGCCGGTGAGGAAATGTTGATCGAGCAGGACGGCGCCGGGGAGATTGGCTGCGCGATTCTCCTCGGCGGTACCGGAGGCGATCAGGACCAGCCGCGGCGAGCCGGCGGGGGCTCGGCTTTGCCAGCGGTGCAGGTCGGGCAGGATGTCGGTGCAGAAACCGCAGGTGTTCGCCCAGAAGAGGAGCATGATCTCGTCGCCGGCAAAGTCGAAGAGGGTCTGAAGGTTTCCGTCCAGGTCGGGAAGGGCCAGCGCCGGCGCCGAATTGCCAACGACCAGGGTGGGCGCCGCCGGAACTGCGGGGGCACTGCCGTTGCGCGGCAGTTCGGGCAGCAGGGGCACCAACTGAGTGGGCGCGGTAGCGGGGGCAACCAGGAGGCCGCTCAGGGCGCGATTCAGCAGGCGCAGCATGGCATCCGCGCCGGTCGCCAACTCGCTGACAATCCGCCCGTCGGTCTCGATCACCACGGCGCTCGGTGTACCGTTCACCCCATAGGCCATCTCCAGCTCGCGCAACTCCTGCAGTAGAGTGTTCTGCAAGCCGTGCTCGGCGCTCTTCTTCCGATTTTCCTCAACCGTTCCGCGGCTGATGATGGTGATAGCCAGGTCCTCACTATACTCGGCCTGCCAACGGCCCAGATCGGGCATCAGGGCGTTGCACGGAGCACAATCAGGGCTGGTGAAGATCAGCATGGCCGGCCGATCGGTGGCCAGAATGGTTTCCAGGGCGACGGTCTGGCCGGAGAGATCGGGCAGCGCAAAGGCGGGGGCAGATGAGCCAACCGGCAGGCCGACGGGAGGCGCCACACTGGGGGGCCGGGGGCCGGATACTGCTACCCCACCCTCGGCCAGTGTGGTTACGAGGGTGTCGAGGCGAACCAGCAGCCGGCCGTTCTGGCGGACCGTTTCCAAAATGACGATCCACTGCCCCACCACCAGGACTGCTACACCAAGTAGAAGGAAGGCGAGAACCGTTTCACCGGTGGTGAGATGGGAGGTCCAATCGGCGATGCCCGGCGCGGTCCGGCGTGGACCGGGCGAGGCAGCGAAGAGTGCCACGATCAACAGCCCGCCGTTGCGAGCGATGGTAGGCCAGCCGACTGGCTCGGAGTGAATCTGGGCGAAGCAGTGGCAGTCTGGCGCCTCGCCACGAATCATGCTGCGAGCCATGCCAGCCAGGAAGAGCACCAGGAGCGCCGCGGCGCCCACGGCGCCCCACCAGGCAGTGAGCGGGACCAGCAGCAGCAGCGCGAGCACCATCTCGACCAGGGGAAGCAGCGTGCCAGAGAGATTCGCCAATCGTCTGGGCACACCGAAGCCGGCAACCGCCTGCCGCGAGCCAGGGAGATCGGCCAGCTTACCGGCGCCGGCGACCAGAAAAACAGCGGCCAGGCCCACCCTGGCGAATAGAACCGCACTATCCATATGTTTCCGAACTCCCCCTGATCCACGTATTCCATGCTAAGTTTGTAACGCCTCGCGTTGCAATTAGCGTTATGTTACCATCCCCTCTCCCCAACGGTACGCGCACCCAGTACGCACCGGGCAGCCCTGCGGTACGACACACACGGACGGGTCGAGTGGCGAGGCAAGACGCTGTAACGGTGCTCCCCGGACCTGTGGCTGTTCGCGTCACAGGCACAGTATCGCCCCTCCCTCCCCGCGAGGGCCTCTCCAGCCCTGCGGCGCTGGGGGAGGGGGGGCATCGTGCTGCCAATTCGGAGTACCCTAAGGGACAGAGAATTTTGAGGAGGGTGCGTTGGATTCCATGCTCTTGTTTCAGACACTCGGTCTGCTGGGTCTACGGCTTCGGTATTGGGCGATCATCGTCATCGTGATCTTGGTCATTCTGGCTCTTGCCTATTTCGCACGAGGGCGCGCCGCAAACCCATAGCCGGCGGTGCTGGTGCGTGGTTCCTGGACCAACGCAGAGAGATATTCCTCTAGGTCCGCATGCCTCCCCAGGCGGCGCTGGTGGAAGGCAGGTCGTTGAGCGCACTGTCCGGCCCGAATTGCTGCATGCCGGTCCAGAGGCGGAGCACGTCGGCGTCAGCCGGCTGCGCCGCGAGCCAGTCGAGCATGCGATTGGCCTCGGCCATGGCCTCCTCCCGCGTATCGAACATTGGTCCATCGGTGCTCGCGCTGTACCCCTCCGCCTGATCGCTCCATCGCGCCAGCCCCACGAACCACTCGCCGGCTCCGTCTTCCTGCTGCAGATCGGCAACCTCATCCGGCACGCGCTTTGGCGCGGGGATTACCAGAACTCCATAGCGTCCGAGCAAGCCAAGAGAATGCGCGCTGCCGTTCTCCTCGTCATTCATACAATCGTCCCCCTTTCGTCCGGTCAAGCGAACCGGCCGGCCAGACTATCGAACCAGGCTGAAGATGCCCGCGGCAAGCTCGGTTCGGCCCACCGAATAGCGCAACCGGTAGATGCCTGGCGCGGACAAACCCTCACGGCGCCCAGTCGGACCCGGCAGGCTGCTGTGGATGATACTGACCAATGCCGTATCTCCCGGCGCGGCCATGACCGGCCCCAGGCGCCGGGTGGTTGAACCGCCCTGCAGCGTAATAATCGTCACCTGCAGCCGATTGGCATGGACCGCCTTGCGCAGATGGGCGATCCAGCCGAACGACCGACCCACGCGGAAGGAGGTCTGCGGGTACTTGAAGGTCTCCGTCGGGGCGCGATAGATCCGGCCAAACCGGATGGCGCCGACGGGAGGAACCCCCGGCGCCGGCGCGGCCTGGACCGCAACCCACCCCGATAGTGCACACAGTCCCAGCGCCCGAACAGCCATGCTCAGTCGCATCGACCGCCGGCGAACGTCCAGATGAGTACCACGCTTCTCTTCCACGTTGTTCCTCCTTCTCACACCTTACTGCGTCAAGCACATCCGTAATGGCCCATTGTGACTCAATTTCGACTCGCCCGTACAGGGACGGCACCGTGCTGCAGCGCGCTTACCCCAGGTCTCCTCGTTGGTCGCGCTGCCGCATGGTCTCGATCAGCTCACGCAGGTCGGCCAGCGACTCCTGAGCGTCGGTGGCCACATCGATCATCTCCATCATCAGCTTGTCGTTCGGGTTCGCGTCGATTTGCGGATTGAGCGTTTCCTGGAGCGCCTCCAGGCTGCCCTCCGCGGTTCGTGCCTGCTCGTACAAGATCGCCGCCAGAGCCGGTTGACCGCTGTCGTCCATGGTCCCTTCTCCTCCAGTGGTTGTTTCTGCTCTACTGTCTCATGTATCGGGGAATAGGAGTAGGTTTGGAGTAGAGCGAAACAGTCGAGCTGCCCGAGCGGCTCAGCCGGTTCGCGGAGCACCTGAGCCCGAAAATCATCGACAAATTCAACGACTGGTACACCAAGTTCTCCCTCAAAGGGGCCTTTCCCGATTGACGTTTGAGAAGCCAGACCGTATCATAGTCCTGCATACAGAGACGGATCGTGACAGTATTTCAGGCGGGTGATCGTGGCAGACGCCGTGGACCGACCGACCTCCTCTCTTCCGCTCCGGTTGCATGTGTTGGGTGGATTTAGCGCAACCCGTGGCGGAGAGCCGGTCCCCGATGCCTCCTGGCAGCGGTCGAAGGACAGATTGCTGGTCAAGCTGCTGGCCGTCGAGCCAGGGCACCGGCTGCACCGCGAACAGCTCATGGACACGGTCTGGCCGGAGGTGGGCGCTGCCGACGCTAACTTTCGCAACGCCTTGCACCGTGCCCGGCATACACTGGAACCGGAGTTACCACCCAAAGCGAACTCCTCATATCTGTTGCAGAGGGGCCAGGTGGTCACGTTCTCGGGTTTGGTTACGGTAGATGCCGACCAGTTTGAAGCGCTGGCCCGTAGCGCGCTGGCCACGCACGATGTGGGGAGCTACGAGGCGGCGTTGGCCGTGTATGGGGGAGAGCTCTTGCCGGAAGACCCGTACCTGGAGCGGGCGGCGGGACGTCGCACCTACCTGGCCGGCCTCCATCACCGGCTGCTGGTCTCCCTGGCCGGCATCCTGGAGCAGCGAGGAGCCTACGGGGCGGCCACGGAGCGACTAGAGCAGGCGTTGCGGGCGGATACTACCCGGGAAGAAATTCATCGGAGCCTTATGCGGCTCTACGCGGCCATGGGCCACAGGCACGATGCCCTGCGGCAGTATCAACAGTGCGTCACGGTGATGCAGGACGAGCTGGATACACGGCCAGAGCCGGAAACCATTGCCCTCTACGAGCGATTGCTTGAGGAAAAGGGAACTGCAACTCACGAGGACCGAGAGTACCAGATCCTCCTGCCCAGAGAGGTATCGAGAACACCCCCGACACCGTTCATCGGGCGGGAGCACGCCATGGAACTCCTGGTTGCGACAGTGGACCGGGCACGAGCGGGAAGCGGAAGCACGGTGATGTTGGGCGGTGAGGCCGGCATGGGGAAAAGCCGGCTGGCAGCCGAAGGAGCACGAGAGGCGCAGCGTCGGGGCGCGGTCGTACTGTGGGGGGCCAGTCATGAGCAGGAAGGGCTCGTATCATATGGCCCGCTGGTTGAGGCGCTGGAGGGCTACCTGGCACACCGGCCTGCTACCGAGCAGCGCGACCTGGCGAAGCGTCATCCCACGCTGGCACGCCTTCTGCCCACTCTGGCACTTCATGTCGAGCTGACTGCCACGCCGGGACCAGTCCAGCAGAACGAGGACGACCGGCGCCGTTTCTTTACGGCCGTGACGCAATTCCTGGCGGACCTTGCCAGGGCTCGAACGGTGCTCCTGGTGCTGGATGATCTGCACCTGGCCGATACGGCCACCCTGGAGTTGCTGCACACCCTGGCCCGCTCGGCTCCCGAGCACCGCTGGCTGCTGATAGGCACGTATCGTGAGGAAGACGTGGCGGTGGGAAGTGGGCTCTCCCGCCTGTGTGCGGAGCTGGTGCGGGAGCGACTGGGACGGCGGATCTACCTGCTCCATCTGGGACGCGGGGAGTGTGATCGGCTGGTGCGGGCGCTACTCGGAGACCAGGTGATAGGGCCGGAGGTGCTGGACCACGTCTTCGATTTGTCGGTCGGCAATCCGCTCTTCGTGCACGAGTTGATCGGTTCTCTGCGGGATCGGAACGTGCTTTACTTGAGGGACGGCCGCTGGCGACTACGGCCAGAAGCAGAGATGCGCGTCCCGCGACAGGTGCGAGAGCTGATCGAGGTACGGCTTCAGGGTTTGGAAGATGAGGATCGCCAGGCGCTCGGTCTGGCGGCGGTGGTAGGGGGCAACTTTACCTTTGCCCAGCTGCGCGCGGGATGGCGGGAGTTGACCGGAGAGGAGCGGGATGGAGCGCTGCTGGACCGGCTGGATCGTGGACTGGGCGTCGGCATGCTGGAAGAGCGAGACAACGGCTACGGCTTCCGCCACCCACTCTATCGAGCGACCTTGTATGAGCGACTCTCACAGCATCGCCGGGCAGCCTTCCACGGAGCAGTGGCCCATTCTATCGAGCAAACCCACCCCGAGGACATCGAAGCGCTGGCCCACCACTATCGCCAGGCCGGAGACCGCGACAAAGCGGCCGTCTATTTGGAGCGAGCGGGTGATCGCGCCCAGATGGTGTATGCGGGCGCGAGTGCGGAAGTACACTTCCGAGAAGCGCTCGCGGTGCTCGACGACGCGGGACACACCCGGCAGGGCGCTTACATCCGGGTGAAGCTGGGATCGGCGCTCATTTTACTGAGCCGCTATGACGATGCCCTGGTGGTGCTGGAACAGGCCGTTGATACCTACCAAGGCACGAGCGAGCGGGAGGGCCTGGTCCGCGCTCTGGGCCAGATTGGGTTGGCCCACTTTCACCGCGGAGCCGCCAAGGAGGGACTAGCGCGGCTCGAGCCGCTGCTGGCACAACTCGACCAGGAGCAGCGATCGGCGGATGTCGCCACGCTCAATCTCGCGCTCTCTCACCTCTACTTTGCCAGCGGCCGGTACGCCGAACAGCTCACCACCAGCATTCGAGCCAGCGAGCTGGCCGGGGTCACGGGGCAGACCGCAACGCGAGCCCAGGCGGAGATCCGGCGAGGAACCGCGCTTCTCCTGCTGGGAGATGTAACGGCCGGGCGGAAGGCGCTCGAAGACGCGATTCCCCTGGCCGAAGCAGTCGGAGACCTGGACGGCCTGTCCCGAACCGTGAATAATCTTGCCTACTCGCACCTCATCAGTGGCCACCTGCAACGGCACCGCGAATATTCGGAGCAAGCGCTGAAGGTCATGAAGCGGGTGGGCGACCCGGTACGCATCGCCCTCTACACGGCATCGGTGGGTCAGGCCTGCTTCTTTCTGGGCGACTGGGACCGCGCAGACCGGTTGATTCAGCAGGGGATTACCGGCCTCCAGGAACTTGGCCCCTCCTGGCACGCCGCCTACCCACTCTACTTTCTGGGGCAACTTCGCTTTAGCCAGGGTAACTGGGAGGAGGCGCGGCGCCTGCTGTCGAATAGCGCGGCGATTGCCCGGCGCAGTCAGGATATGCAGGCGCTTCGATTGGCGGAGATGTTCCTGGCTGAGATGGATGTGTTCGAGGGGAATGCGTGGGCGGCCTGTGAGCGCATGGCGCCGCTGGCCGGCGATACAACCGCTCTGGGGCAGGGCAGCGGGGACCTGGATCAGCTATTGATGCTCTGCATTTTTGCCTGGGCCGAGGCGGAGCAGGGGAACGCCGATCGCGCTCACGAGTTGATCGAGACAGCGGTGCATCGTGTCAGCGGCGGCAACGTCGACCTCTATCGCCAGGCTGTCCTGTCCACTTACGGCGTGGTCCTTGCGGGGCATGAGCGTTGGCGGGAGGCGGAAGAGGCTCTAGATGAATCGCTCGCCCTGGCCCAGACGATGCGATTCCCCTTTCAGCAGGCCGATTCCCCTGTCTGGCATGCATGGCTACATGCCAGACAGGGGAATCAGACCCGGGCACGCCAGCGCCTTGATCAGGCGAACCGCATCTTCCATCGTCTGGGTGCCAAGCGTTTCGCGGACCGGGTAGCACTTTGGATGGCCGGAGTTCGACCAGAGCGCTAACTGGCCTCCTTTCTCGCCTGGTACACCAGCGTTACACGGGGTTGGTACGGTAGTCCCAGCACAGCATGTGGAAGGGACTCACTACCATGGCGCAGCCGGCCAACCTCCGAGAGACGCTTACGACGGTGGATCTCCCCTGGGCCGAGGTGATCCTGGAGGGCGGGAGTGAATCCTCCGCCGCGTTGATCAACGTCATGACTCGCCTCATCGACGAACTGGCGGCGGGACAGGTGCTGGAAGTGATTTCCCAGGTGGCGGGCGTTTCGCTGGACCTGGGTGAATGGTGCCATCGGGCCGGTCACGATGTGCTGAGAGAGCTGGTGGATGGCGATCAGATCCGGTTGTGGATCAGACGACAGTAGGAGGAGATACACCCTTGGGTACAAATCCGTTACACCGCATCGGTAGAGTGATGACGATAGCCAGAGTCGCGCTTTCTCAACTATCTGAGGGAGCGACCAGTCAGCATCGTAGCGAAGAGGAGGACCCCGTGATCCAGAGCATTCAGTGTGGAATCGTGCGAGGAGTGTCGAGAGATGAGTAAGCCTCGTTGGGGCGCCATGCTCTGCCTGGCACTTCCCCTGCTGGCCGGCAGTGTGGGCGTGCCGGCCTCGCGCGCTCTGGCTGGCAGCCCAGTCAATCAGCGCGTCGCCAACCTGTCGGACAGCGGCGCCACCATTGTGTGGGACACCAGCGCTTCCGAGACCGGCAGCATCAGCTACGGAACGAGTTGTACCTCCCTCTCCGGCAGCGCCACCGCCGACCTGGGCAATGGCCAGGCGCATGTGGTCTCGCTCTCCGGACTGAGTGCCGCTACCAGCTATGTCTATGCCATCACCTCCGGTGGCCAGACCGACACCAACGGGGGGGCCTGTTACCCCTTCACCACCCTCCCGGCCGACCCCGCGCCGCCAGCCCCACTGGCAGCCGTGGGACAGGTGATGGGAGGCGGCGGTTGTACTACCCCGGTCACCTCCGGCATCGTCACCCTCATCGTCTCCCGTTCCGGCGCAGCATCCCAGAAGCTGGAAGCCGCGATCAACGACACCGCCAGCGGTGTCCCCGGCACCTATGCTTTGCCCTTCGCCGCCGCCGCGGCCAGTGATGCCTCGGGGTATTTCACGCCCCAAACCGGCGATACCCTGCAGGTCAGCGTCGATACCGGCGTGCTGCAGAAAACGCAGACCACCACCTGGAACGGCACCGCACCGACGGTCAATCTGCCCAGCACGTGCCTGGCCGCTCCCACCGCCGCCCGCGTCAGTAGCTTCAGCGTGCAGCGGCAGGGCGGGATCCTGCTCTTCCGCTGGCAGGTGGCCCGATCGCTCGGCATCACCGGCTTCCGGCTGTATGCCGGCAGCACCCGGCTGACCGCCACCGTGATTCCGCTCCACGCCGGCAGGATCTATAGCTATCGCGCGCACTGGAGCGGTCGGGCACGGTTTGTTTTGCATGTCTTATTAGCCGATGGACGGGAAGTGTTGGTCCAGGCACAGGAGCGTGGAGCATGATGAAGAACCTTGGCAGAATCACCGGCGCCGGCCTCCTGGCCGCGGTGCAACTGATGCGAGCGGCGCCGGCAGGCGCGGCACACCCCACGCCGGTTGGCCAGAGCCAATCTCGTGGTAGCAGCGGCGCCACCACGACCGCGCAGTCGCACCCCTTACAGCATCACGGCTTCTTCCGGCGGCACAGCCAGATCTCGGTGGGCGTCGCCATCGCCCCCGGCTGGAACCTGATCACCGTTCCGGTGTTGGGTAGCATCAGCTCAGCAGCCGCGCTGGCCAGCAGCATGAACGACTCGAGCCAGTTGGGTACCGGCGCCATCAGCACCATCGCCACCTATAGCGGCGGCAAGTACAGCCTATATGTCCCCGGCTACTCCCCCGATTTGCCGCTGCAACCGGAGCAAGGCATCTGGGTCTACAGCAGCAAGAGCGGATCCTGGAAGGCCGCGGGGGCCGCCTTTGCGACCTCGTCGCCGATCAATCTCCAGACTGGCTGGAACCTGGTGGGGTTCCCATACCCGTCGTCGGGACTCACCACTACCCAGATTGCGGGTCAGGTTGGCGGCAGTGCTGTGCAGCGGATCGCGCTGTACCAGAACGGCAACTACACCACCTGGCGGGCAGGGCAGGCCGGGTTCTCCGTGCCGGCCAGCACCGGCCTGTGGATGTACGTTACCAGCTCAACCACCTGGTCTCCCCAGGCAATTGTGACCCCGCCGCCGGATCCCGGCACGGTTGCCAGCCCGACAGACTCAACCGTTGCCACCGGGATCGACAGCGCGACCAGCTTTCTCTATAGCGGCAGCAACCCCATTCAGACCGGTGTGGCGCCAGGCACCATTACCGCGCGGCGAGTCGCCGTACTGCGTGGCAAAGTCCTGAATCGGGACGGCAGCGCCCTGGCCGGCGCGACCGTCAGCGTGCTCAACCACCCTGAGTTCGGTCAGACCATCAGCCGGGCCGATGGTGGGTATGACATGGCCGTCAACGGAGGCAGCGAGATCGTCCTGAGCTTCCAGAAAGACGGCTATCTTCCCGCCGAGCGGCAGGTGACCGCCCCCTGGCAGGACTACGCCCCGGTGGACGACGTGGCGCTGGTCGCCGCCGACCCCAAAGTGACCCCCGTCACCTTCGGCAGCGGCGCCAGCGGCATCCAGGTGGTCCAGGGCACCCCACACACCGACAGCAACGGCGCCCGTCAGGAGACCGTGCTGATCCCTGCCGGGACCAGCGCCAGCATGACCCTGCCGGACGGCACCACGCAGCCGGTGACGGGCGCCCACATCCGTGCCACCGAGTTCACGGTGGGCTCGACCGGACCGACCGCCATGCCGGCCACCCTGCCGCCGAGCACCGCCTACACCTACTGCGTCTCGCTGTCGCTGGACGAAGCGCAGGCAGCCGGCGCCACCAGTGTCCAGTTCAATCAGCCGGTGATCACCTACCACGAGAACGTGCTGGGGATTCCGATCGGCGCCATGATCCCGGTGGGATACTACGACCAGGTCAGTGGGGCCTGGAAAGCCGAGCACAACGGGGTCGTGATCAAGATCCTGAGCGTGACCAACGGCCTGGCCGACATCGATCTGGATGGCAGCGGTACCCCGGCCGACGCCACCACGCTGGCACGGTTTGGCTTCACCGACGCCGAGCGCCAGCGACTGGCCACGCTCTACGCGCCGGGAACCAGCTTGTGGCGCGCCACCATCACCCACTTCTCCGACCACGATGAGAACTACGGCGCGGTATTTGGCCCGCGCGGACAGGAGCTGGCCAACCTGCCCCGATTCAAGAAGTTGATCGCCGACAATCCTGCCTCGACCGATGGTTTCGGCACGGTCGACATCCAGAACCAGGTGTTCGGCGAGTCGGCCCGGGTGAGCGGCACACCGTTCAGTCTGCACTATCGCAGTGACCGGCAGGCAGGATACACCGCCGGGAACAGCCTGTCCATCCCCATCAGCGGCAGCGTTGTACCCTCCGACCTGGTCAAGATCGAGGTTGATGTCAAACTCGCCGGTCGGACCTTCGAGAAGACCTTCCCCAACACCGCCAATCAGACCTACACCTTCACCTGGGACGGCAAGGATGCCTACGGTCGCCTGCTCCAGGGCGCCCAACCGGCCACGGTAGACATCGTGTATTTCTACCCCAAGCAGTATGGCCTGCCACCTGGCTCAGTGCCCGCCAGCGGCGCCCTGCGTAGCAGCGCTCCCAGCACCGTGGCGGTAGTAGGAAGGGCGGTGGCCACCCTGGTCTACGCGACGCCAGAATTTGGCCTCAGCGCGAGCATCCCGCTGCTCGGCGGTCACAGCAACAACTTCAGCCTGCTAACCATCCTGCGGCGGCAGTACGCATCGATCGGGCCCTGGGACGCGCATAGCGAGGGGCTGGGTGGTTGGACGCTCAACGTGCATCACACCTACGACCCGACCAGCAGAACACTCTACCTGGGCGACGGCACCCAGCGGACGGGCCAAACGCTGAACAATATCATCGCGCCCGTGGCGGGGAACGGCACCTCCCCCCCTACGCAGGTGAGGTTCCCGCAGGTGACGGTGGTCCGGCTACTCAGGCGCATTATGTGAATTGAACAAGGTTGAGTCGGAGCAGGGTGTGGGCAAGCAGCGTGGCGCCGCTTCGGGTGAGCAGCCCAGCGAACGACCTGGCTTGATGGCGGACCAAGCCGAGTTGC